>JGI24159J19872_10009227_pt1 | contig 12930 bp, 9 predicted proteins | sample Ectturendosymbi4_FD_19872 | JGI IMG/M metagenome (IMG submission 19872)
TCCGGTTCCTTCAATGCCCTGGCGTCCGTGCACTAATTTGTGTTTTTTTCTAGCTGAATATTAATTATCGCCAAATAAACTCAACTCAACTCAATTACTGAGCAAGGTTCCCAGGTTAGAAATTTGGCCTCGTTTCAAGTTGGTTGGCCTAAAAAAATTATTTGGCCTTTTGGGCCTCATCTCAAGTTGGTGGGCCTTAAAAAATTCGTTTGGCTTTCTTTTGGCTTTTTGGACTGTGAAAAAGTTTTTTTTTTAGCAAAACGTGTGTACAAAATGTTATCTTAGATGTTATCAAAATTTGGGATGCGAGATTCGAAATAAATTTTTTGCCTAATCATTGGACATGTGAGCATAATCGCTGTGTAGTGTGATGTAAGCACTAAACAGGCTCAACGCTTGCAGACAGGTCTGCGTCTTCGTGATAAAAATGCGACAATGACGTCGAGGAAGTGCTCTTGTGATTCTGGTCGTAAGTGCGGGAATGAATGGGAGATGACTTTCGCTTGGGTGCAGAAAGCTGCCGATGGATTAGTATGTAAACTGTGGAACCATTGTACATAGGAGTAGGTATCCTTTTGGGGGTGTGAAGGATATTTTCCCGAATTTCCCCATACATTTTATGCGGCAAACTTCCTTGTACAAATTTCCTGTAACTGGTGGTTACTCATCAACTCACTATTTTTCGTAAGATTCGTGTTTTTTTACTTTCGAACAGGCCCGTAACCAGCTTGGGACACCAGGTTGGGCGAAGAATTGTCTAAGGAGGGCCCAAATTTTTTAAGTTATGTCAAATAGTTTTAAACTACGTCTAACACATTTTTCTAGGGGGGGCAACAAATTTTAGGGAGGCTTCGCCTCCCTGGTTACGGACCTGCTTTCGAGTCATATTCATTTTTTGAGTCAGACTCATTTATACAAATGTCGAAACTTTATACCAGTTTCTATTTATACAAAGACACATTTATACAAAGGTTCTATTTGAATAAAAGCTGATGATGCCTACTTTGTAGGCGAAATATATACTCTGTAAGATTTTAGTGTCTCATCCTGTGCTGAGGATTTCTTTCCATAGACAATGTCGAAACTTCTGTGCCCGAGTGCCTAATTTTTTAGGAATTTCTTCAAATTTTCGACAAATCAACACTTTTTGGGGTACACTTGCACCTCTAGTTGCTACACGACTACTGCCCTTGTACCCAAAGTGTGCAATCTGACAAATCATGAAATGTCAGAGAAACATTATGAGCTCCAGCATGCGCGCAATTAGGTGGGGGACGCGTCCTCCCACTTTTTCAGACAGTGGGGATATAATATGCCACGTTACCCCACGTTTTTCTCTTTAAGTTTCGTAATACATTGGTTTCACACCAAGCTGCCCCCCTCACATTTTACAACAAAATTGCGCTCATGAGCTCCAGTACAAGGGAAAGCAAGACTTAATCCAAACTTCGAAGAAAAATCCTGATGATATTCGTGCAATTTAGATGTTTCTTCGTGACAAAGGAATAGCAATACCGCAAAGTTTGACCTTTTAAGTCGGTTTGGCCTTTTTCTGGCCTCTTTTTAGAACTGTTTGGCTTTTTATTGAAATTTCATCTGGCAACCCTGCTATTGAGCTGATTCAAGTCCTACGTGACGTCAAGAAACATATTTTTCGTCTGTTCCGATACGTCACGCAGTAGCCAATGAGTGCATTGGGCTAAGAATGAAACAGCAGCAATTGAGATATTCCCAGTGTTGCCAGTTTGACTTTTGTTGAGGCCAGATTTGTAAGTTTTGGCTTTTTTTGAAAAAAGGCGAAATAAAATTTGCCTTTTTTGGCCAATTAGACTTTTTATGACGATTTAAAGATGATTTTGGCAGATTTCTAGACACTGTTTCTCGACACAGAGGGATAAATTTTTATTGAAAGCTTCTACACGTGAATTTATAATCTTTTATTTTGCTGTTTCATGCTTTTAGGTCTGCAGTTTCAGATTACTCTTCAACAAGACCAAAAAGTTTCGAGAATTTCTTAAAATGGAGTGAGCTTTATTCTTTTTACGTATGAAATATGCATATATTGCCTTTGAAAAGCGCGTTTAGGTGTTTTGAAGGTGTCGTTGTGTATTCATCTTGTATTTGGCTGTTTTTGGTCCTGTTTGGCTCTTTTCAAGGGTTGATCTGGCCTTTTTTACTTATGACTACCTGGCAACCCTGATATTCCCAAACGACGCGATGCTGACCCCTCAGTTAAAAGCAGACTCAGCTGTACATCAGTGTTAGGTGGAACACCTGATCCTGAATGCAGATGTTTTTGATTCAATTTCAGCCAACTCACAGACTTGGCGCTGCTAGTACGCAGAATCTGAGTGATGCGCAAAGCGAAACCACTAGCAGGGCTGTGGAGCCGGAACTCAAATTTCTGGCGCCGCTCCAACATCTAAAATATTTGGCTAAGTTCCAGAACGGCTTGGCTCATTGAGAACTAAAAACCATTGTATTATTTGTACAATTCGCTTGCCCCCAAACTATGTCTGTGGAACCGGAACCTTAATTTCAGGCTCCGGCTCCGCCATCTAAAACTTTTTGGCCCCGGCTATTCAAAATTGTTCGGGCTCCAGTTCCACAGCCCTGCCCACAAGGCGCTTCACCACCATTTCCCAACCCGCGACCACGGGCGTCGGAAAGGCTTTTTCCAGGGGGGGGCACTAGTGGACTTTTCAAAATTTTTTCCAGGGGGTCCAAAAGTGGTGCAATTTGTTTCTTCCCACTCAAAACTAAGAAAACAACCTTTTTTGCTAAAAATTTCAAAATGGCCCCCTCCCTTCCGACGCCCAAGCCCGCAACTCATTTTACACACGTCCTGAAGATTTCCAGTCGGCAACCATCATCACAACCTCGCTGCAGTTACATCATTTCTACGTCCACGCTTTGCTTGAGCTGCACATGTGTACGTCACCCAGGCCCGTAACCAGCTTGGGACACCAGGAGGGGCGAAGAGTTTTCCGAGAGGGGCCCAAATTTTTTGAACTATGTCCAATATTTTTAAACTATGTCCAAAACATCTTTCCAGGGGGAGCGAAAAATTCGCCCCCCCTGGTTACGGGCCTGACGCCACCTTGTCCAGCTTTCACAATCGCACAATAATCCAACTTGGCGCTAAGTTCAACGTCGACAGATGACTTTCGCTCAGGAAGTTACATTTCGTATAAAACCTAACATTGTTGACCTTGCTTGTATATGACAAACTTCGATAAAAATGACAATATATTTGAAAGTTAATCGCAGAAATAATAAGCACTCTTCCCGCCCTTTATTACGACATGGAAACTTTCAAAAAAAACTAGACTCAACAGAATTTCACCAAAAAATGCGATTTGACCGTCGGTCAGTAGAATCAATACATGCGTAAATACATGAAAGCACGTTAACACGCGAGTTGGGCGAAAGCGGCCGCAAGATCGCGCGTTTGACACCAATGGTGTGGTTAGCGCAAGAACATTTATTAGAATTTCAGCAACGAAAACAAACGACATCTGCCTGCAAAAACACTGCAACCACTCGCGCGGTATCACCCATTTGCGCACACAGTAACACGCGTCAGACACTCGCCGCTGTGCAAATAAAGCCAGACACGCATCGGCACACAAATAACCAAGAGGCAAACGGACACTGAAGAGCTTTGTGCGGAACGCATTTGATGCGAAGCTGAGAGATCGACGCTTTAAGTCAAACACACTGAGCACGACTCACCAAAACGCTACACACGTTCCACGCAATAAGCCATGGCTATGCGCTTCACTCGGCGGCCTTGGCGTGGTTTCACCACAGTTGTTGCAAAGCAGTGGTTTCGAAGGCCTGACCATATGAAGGATGTTGCTCCATTTTGAATAAAGCTTTACACCGTGGTGACTGAATTTCAGTTTTGACGGAAGTAAGTTTTAAGAAAGACGTTCTTAACATGACAATTTTAGGACAACCGCAACACGATAGCTTAATATGCACAGGAAAAAAAATCGTCGTGGGTTATACACGCTACGGAATCCCATGGCGTAAAACAATCCAAGCGCGGTTGATTATTGTTGCAAAACAGGAAGGCAATTGCACTTTGTTTTTTTTTTAAATCTATTTCACATTCGTTGATTTTCTCCGAATCGTTTTATTGCACTAGTGTGAGATGAAGAGATTGCAAAACTGAAGTACCAAGGAAAGTTTCGAAACGAAGCAAAGCAAACTTCGGCCAAAACTTCATTTCGCCAAACTCTGAAGCGGAGTTAGTCAGCTGTTCGCCAATCTTACGCATTATTCGGTAAATATGTTCGCAGAACATGTGCTTGTTGTCTCTTAAAAGCTACGCGTCACTTTGTGGAACGCTGATACGTGAGACGGCATCGTCCAAAAACGCGACACATGTAGTTCGCCCGCCACTGTGTCTCGTGCCACAGACAGTGTTAGATCAGAAATCGACCAGCAAAACATCGCCAAAGGCAAAGTGTTCACAACCTTCACTTTTTAGGCGGAAGCACTATAAGACGGCCGTGCCGTCGTCAACAGGAGTTTGACTGCAACCACTACTAAGTTCACATGGTTCCAAACAAACCCAGCAACTGATTTAAACAAAAACAAAATCCCCACAACGAAATCTTCAGACAAAGACGACGTTTAGAAAAAAGTCAAGCGGACATGAAGAGTTCAAAAGACAATTGCGCACCTATAAAAATAACTGCTCCTCTTTCAATTTGAAGACATTACTTATCTTAGTCTGCCAATGTAAAAAGAAGCTACATTTTTAATGTGCAAAAAACATATTGTACATTCTTATCAAAAGTTGAATTTTTCATGCTGTCCACCGCTGTAGAAAGCTACGAGTTCAAAACGAGTTTTTATCAGCACTGGTAACAAACGCGTCATAAAGCCCGTAAACTATTAAACGCTTAGTTTGCAGGCAAAAGTAGACGCGCTTTTAACGTGGTCGGTAAAAGGACAAAGCTTTGTTACGCATCAATCAATGGTTAAGCTATATATTCCTGCCATTATCTCAAGTGACTGTAGCGCATAGACTAAAAAAACAGAACAGCGAAGACACGGTCAAGCACGAGACATTGAGCTTTGTTCCTAGCCCAGGGCGCACGATTAAGATTGAAGTTGTCCAAGGGCTACTTCCGTAAACGCATATGCAGCTCTGAAGTTGATTTCCAAAAAAATCGGGCAAACGGAAATAGAGCATTTTTCAAAACGCACATGATTTCAAATAAACACATATCAGCTTGAAGACAAAGCGAAGAAACATTGCGGTGGAACACTTTCTTCTTTCCCGGGACGCAAAACCCTGGTGATGAACACTGCAGAATCCAGGCCAAACCTTACCACCCTGACTGGCGTTTCCTTCTGTAGCAATCCCCAAAATATCAATTTTGTCTTTACATTAAGTCGTTTCAACTCAATAGGCTCCTCATGATGAACAAGCAAGCATCGTTTATACCTTGCGTGGCACACTGGTTGAATATCAATAGCACAGACAAACGGCTCGGAGCTGCTGTCCAAGCACAAGCCACTAAAACCCAAAAACGCGAGCGCTAGTAGCTAATCAGTCTACATCAGGTCAGCCGAAGCACAAGGTTGCACTCAGCGTCACCACAAAAACAAAAACAGCAACCAGGATTTCCACACCACTTAACTGTTAACAATGCAATTAGGTATAAGCCTGCGGCAGGTGGCGCAAACAGAGCAGTAAAAAAGTGCAAAAAATGATCGACTAGTCAAGGTGCCGTATAACAACATTTGTCAAAGCAGTAATAGCGCGGATAACAAGATTGCCATCGTTTGAACTGCGCAACTCTTTTTAAGCAACAAAAGACGTTCTGAAACGAAACATCTGTTACGACGCAGCACACGAGGCGGCGGCAGAACTTATTTTCAGTAAGCCGTCGAGAAGGCTAGAATCAACTGCGAAAATGACACACTTTTTTATAAAATGGACGGTTTGTTATAAAACAATCGCGATCGTACCTACAGCGCAACCTAGTTTTGAGCAAAAACAAAAAAATGCCAGCAAGTAACAAATGACTGCCTGCTTGCGTCCGGCCAAATCTGCAATATGTTTTAAAATTAAATACTGCAGAAGAAATGCAAGACACCCAGAGGAACGTACAGTGGCTAGCGGAGTAAAACACACGCGTATCGATGGTGACAAGCCCTATGATCCACACCTCGACAAAAAAAACAGCACCAGCAACTATTGATGTCATTGTCCTGTGACGCGCAGAAACATTTTAATATGTGCCTGCGATGCCATGCAAGCTTTACTGAAATCTGCTTATCTCAGCCTTACCTGTGAAATCCCGCCTAGATGGTATTATAAAATAGATGTAACTGGTACGCACAGCGCTTTTGCCTACAGCCTGCATTGCCAAACCCAAGAGCACGATCGAAATGTTCAACAACAGGAGGATTTCTGTCTCTCGGTGGCGACATACTCTCCCAAGCTGAACTTATTGTTTGGGTCGCGGTCGGTTCCGATGTAATCTGCGGCGGTCAGGGACTTGGCGAAAAGCTCGCGCGCAATCGCCGTGAAAGCCAGGTCGACGTTGCTGCCCGTTTTGGCGCTTGTTTCCAGAAAAACGATGTTATTCTCTCTGGCGAGCCTTTCGCCGTCCTGGTATTTTACCTTGAAGAGGAAGAATCGAAAAGTGAGCTCTCAGTTGCTTGGAAAATTTATGATCCTGAAGCTGTGGTCCCTGATCCTTGCAGGTCAGTGTACGAAAGATCTATAGTGTTCCTTCGAAAGCTAATACAATGAAGCAAACATACCCACCATATTCAATTCGTAAAATACACACCTGTCAGAGAAAGGTTCCCAAACTTTCTCTGACCTTGTACCCCTTTAGCGTTCTGACAAATGAGCATGTATCCCTTCAGTATTTCAAAAGTTAAGCATGTACCCCTTCAATATTTCGACAGATGAACATGTACCCGTAAAATTTCTTATGACAAAATATTTTATCATGATTAATCACAGATATATTAAAAAATAAGTACACAACCGCTTTTTAAAATAATGTTTGCTGATATGTATAAATTTTGCATAAATAAAAGATATGTAGCTACATATTTCTGTTCCATTGCTAACCGTAAATGTACTCCTCCAGGTAAGGCAAATGTACATATAGGGGTACATGTACCCCAGGGAACCGCTGCTTTAGATCATGCCTGACGGCATTAATTCAACCACGCCATTTTACTTGATCTATGGGAAGAGCTTATGCCGCTTTGCACGTAAGGTCTAATGGAGCGATGAGCAGTAATTTTTTCATTAAACGATTACACGGAGTTTTTCGGTAAGTGCGCAGCTGTGAAATACGTAAAGCTTTGAATGTCCAACCACTTATCCGAATAGAGATAATTCAGCTACGATGGTTCGGCCAAGTAACCACAATGCCACACGAAAGATTGGCGGGGCGAGTCCTGCTGGCTCCACCCACGGGAAAGAGGCCAAGAGGTCGGCCAAGGACTAGATGGCTTGATCACATCTCCGACTTGGCTTGGTCCCGTCTTGGTGTGGAGCCAGAAGAACCATCTGAAATTGCTGAAAACCGTGAGGTATTCCGAGTACTCCAAGGGCTGCTTCCCCCGCGACCAGTAGCGTAGCCAGAGAGGGGCCAAAAATTTTTGGGCTGGCCAAAATGCTTGAATTTAGGCAAATAAAACTATTTTGTTTCGGAAATCGCCTCTTAAAGCACAAAATGGCTATATGTTCCGAAAATTTGGGGGTCCATGGCCCCTTAGGTCCCACCCTGGCTATGCCTATGCCCGCGACCCTCCTGAGAGGAAAAGCAGGTGTGAAAATGAATGACGACGTTTTTTTGCAAAAACGCGCCATGAAGAAGGGCAGACGTCGCGCAGCTCACCGTTCAATAGCAGACGCTAAGACAACTATAAATGCAACAAACCCAAGCAACACAGCACACACTGCTGCAGCCTGCTGTTTGCGTAATGCATGATTTGATTATGATATTGCACGAATCCGTTTTCTTTCAGGCTGTCACGCGGAAAGCCAGGCTTAATTTCACAATCGTTTATGATGCGACTCTGCTTTACCTCACTACGCGAAACAAGTCATATGCTGGACATTTTGCAACAGGTTTCAAGTGGTGGTCTTCCGACCTGATCTAGCTCAATTTTGGGGTGGCCATTTATTCGTCATTTATGGTTCCTGGGGTTATGCTGGACATCTTGCAACAGATTGCGAGTGGTTACCTTTCCAGCTGATCTAGCTAATTTTGGGGGGTACCGTTAAGCACCCCCCACGACCACACCCATCAGGTGCAACACGGCAGACCATCAGTTCCTTGCACAGGAAGATATACCACATGTCGCGATAACATTAGAAATTGGTTACCTTTCCAGCTAACTTGGACCCTCTGGGGTCCCGGTGTATACGTGTTGCGCGGCGACAGAAATCGCACGACGAGCGACTGGGAAAGTTCGCCTTAACTTGCAAGCTACGGGTGACTTTGATCAAAAATGTATTTCAGACACGAAAACAAGTAGGCGCCTGAAAAGCAACGTTGCCTTTTGGCACGATATTGTCAAAATGCGACGTTTGCAAATCACTGACCGGTGATAGCAGCGGCATGAGGCCCATGCAGGGTGCTAGTGAATAAAAATAGCCATAGCGCTCGTGCGCGGCCGGTAGCGTGTCAACTCTACCCGTGCCTGGCCCCAAGTATTTTGCCAGAATGGATGGAGGGTGTGCATGCGAGTACGGTGGTAGACGGAGTTCCAGCACAAGCGGCCTAGACCAAGGAATTTGTGCGAATTTTTGCTGTACCCACTGTATTGTTCGAATAAAAATGTCGCAAAAATTTTTCCCGCAGCACGACTGAATGCATGGCACACATGACTGAATGCATGGCAAATGCATGACTGAATGCATGGCACGCCGGAGCCACACAGACGACTCGCTGTGACGTGGCACGTTTTTCGACGCACGCTGAGAGGCCTTGTTTCTCTATTGGGAGGCCTTGCCTGGACCCTGTGCGATCAATACTATCCGATTCGCATACCGGCACACGCAACAGCCAAATGTAGAATGAAAATTTCAAGGTTTCGCGACGCGTTTCCATCTTGCAGAGTCAGAAAATCAATAGTGGACCCAGTGGTTGCTTTGCCGATACAGCGAGAGATTTCGGGTGCCTAAAGGCAGGCCGCGTAAAGGTGCGTTAAACGTTTCAACGAGCTGTAGCGATTTTTAGTTGAACGAGTTGAGATGCGCATCCTGAGATCAACGGTGTGAGGGCATTGGATACTGCTGACAAAATAAAAAATAATACCCGATCATGACCGTGGTCTTGCTCCACATTATCTCCAACTCTTTATCCTACTTTGCAATAGACAGGTAACCCATGCCAAGATCTAGACACTGGAAACTCTTTTCAGATACCGGAGTATTAACAACCATAGCTATAACTTGACGACACAAGACTTAAACGTCGCCCTCACAGGCTCGTCCCGGGTTACTTCAACGACTCGTTCATAGCATACGGTCATAAACTCATAACGTCTTGCTAAGGATCCATTTAATACTACCCTGCACTTTATCTTAAAGAAGCAGTGTAATTTACAAGCAATCGCATCCTTGTTAACATTGTTAAATTCTAAATGCTGTTCAGTACACCAAATATTCCAGGTGGCCCTTGAAAAAATTAATATTCCAGGTAGTTGCTTTCACAGACAGAACTAGACATGCATAATTTATGTAGCACGTCAAATAAAACAAAACTTGTAATCGTCCTACGTAAGGACAGAAATTACTCTCTCGCGACTAGGGTCAAATCGCAGGGCGTTTTACTTGTTAGAGCTGCTTCGAACAGCACGCACAAGCACGTGAGTTTAAACTGCACCTCTCGCTTGGACGGGCAATCCGACTTGTTTCCCACGAGCAGCAAGGTAACACTCGATGAGGCATGCCTTCTCGCGTCGCTCACCCAACCAGAGACGTTGGCGAAAGACTGAGCGTTGCATATGTCGTAAACAAGCAAAATGGCGCTGGCATCCCGAAAGAAGTTGTGGGTCATGCTCCGGAAGCGTTCTTGGCCTACAAAACCGCGTGTGCATTTATCTTGACAACGAAAGTTGTGCGATTGTCAACGTGCAAAAAAAACAACAAAAAAACAAAGTAACCTAATCGTGCGCTTCGAAACGCACGCATATGCAGCGAAACCACATCACGTAAAATCGAAAATACGAAGAAACGCACCAGCAGTATCCCATATTTGAAGCTTGATCTTCTTGTCTTCAACTTCTACCACCTTATTTTTGAAATCAATCCCAACAGTGGAGATAAAATTCCCATTTAAAAAGCTACCGTCTTTGTACCGGACTAACAGGCATGTTTTTCCAACACCTGAGTCGCCAATCAGCATGATCTGCAACAAAGATGCTCAACAGCGTTCAACGCGTATAGAACAGCTACCTAATTGAAAATACATGCCGGCTGTGAAAAGCTACAGCATACGTGGATTTTTTAGCAAGCAACCAGATTTTTGGCTGGCGAGGTTGTTTGTGAACTACTTTGGCATTGCCAAACTTCCCAGTTTTGAATTGGTTTCCAATCAGGGTTGAAAGAGAACATTTCAGGGAATGAGACATAATCAGGTGGCTGTGAAAAAAGTTGCCATATTGNTCTGAAGTNGCAGATCAGGCTATAATGTTTAAAAAAGTTTGTTAATATTTNCAGCCAATTTAGCAGTGATTAACCCAGAGGTGCAAAAGAGCGGTTGCGCACTCGTGCAACGCGACCAAAAACTCCGATTGCACGAATAGGATTTGCAGTGACGTAGCAGTGCCTAGTTTTATTTAAGTGCAATATTATTATTAAAATTCTATTTATAGCAGTGTGTGCAAGAAATATGTGAAAGATATATAGCCATCCTTAATTTTGTCTGTAAATAAGTAGACGTAAGAAACAAATTGCATATTTTTCTTTCCTAAGTTGTTCACATTTTAAACTTATGCATATTAATAATGCTGTATAGCATAGTTTATATGTGTGCGCTACTAAAAATTTCAGCGCGCTGCAGAAGTTTACATAAAATTTTGCACCGCTGGATTATCCAAACAGAGACTGCAAACAACAACTTGGACAGAACATTCAAAAGCAGCTTTAACATTCTAATGAGAATATTGTCAATCATATGTGGCTTTGCTTTGCATCAAAATTTTTGTTGTTGTAAATTTATGTGATCCTGATACACCATTTTGTCTCTATTGATATAAAAAAATTCTTCCCCAATGTACACTTTCTTCAAAGTACAAGATTCATAAACACAGCAAGGAAATTTTTACAAAGAAAAATTTCAATCATTCAACATTTGTATTTTTTATAAACTATACTGGCAGCACTGAAACATTTGCATTTTTCAAGCTTTTACTAAAAGCCTGTTTTGACAAACCATCCAAAAGGGCCACATCTTCACCCCAAGGATAAACAAATCTTCTTGCTTAAAGGTCTATTCACACAGTGAATTAAATTACCTTAATAAAATGTTTGTTTTTGATACACTGTAAAAAATAACTTTCAGCACAGAATATTATAAGAGAAAACTTTTTTTTGTCCATTCTGCCATAAAACAGTTTCATTAATAGTGGCCAACAGTGAGCAACACCCACTACAATACACGTAAAATTACAAGTACTGTATTATATAACACTTAATATCAACATCAATATAAATAAACAATGATGCCACTTGCTAAAGATGTGCACCCAACAACACATATTCTTACACACCCAAAGCTAACTGTTATGACCAACCTTAAAGCTCAGATCAAAATCTGAAGATGATGTGGATGACAACTTGGTTTTCCACCCATTACCCTGCCCATTGATGAGGTTTTGCTGCTGCAACATTAATCTTAAGAAAACATTCCAGCCTGATTCATCACAAACAACTAATTCTGCAATATACCTATTTTGATAATTCAATAAAAAGACAAATACAGTTGTTGCCCGGCTTCAGTTACAGTAACAATAGCTTGACTCAAATTTGTAAAACAATTGATTCACTTGAATTTTGAGCACAGAACTTCGAAAGACTACAGTTATATATCTATAAACTTAAACTCAAGGTGAACATGTCACACAAACCACTGACAGCATCAGTGGCATATCCAGACTGGGTGTTTGGGGATGTGGTCTATAAAAGGAGCATCATAACACATTACCAAATTGTATGTTGCTTCAACACTGCTGTTGTCATACAATTACTTATTCAAAGCCCAAAACTTATTTAGTTGACAGTGAAAACATGAAAGGGCAAGAAAAGTCATGTTTTTTCTATACTATTCCCAAAAAACATTTGCAATACACTGTTTGCCCAGCAAATTTGTAAAAACTCTTATTTGCATATGCGATATACTCTTAACACCTTGGCATCTGGGCGGTTTTGGCGATTTTCGCAAAAAAAAACAGCAGTTTTTAGTTGCCTTACCAACGCCCTAGCTCCTGGGCCGATTGCGCTAGAGAGCTGTTCAACGGCTCAAACGGATCGGCCAGTCTAGTAGATTGCACTCGTATCATACTTTATGATACTATTAATCATAAAGTAGACTAGTAAGTAGTACAAATAATATTCACCAACTCTTCAAAACTACAAGCACACCAAGTCAACCTTACTTGAGGTTTGGCAAAATAAAACAAAAGCAAGCACAAATCAACTACAAAAATATTGGAAATAATAGTTTTAAAACTTTGCCATAAAGTTCACATTTGTACAGCAAAACATCTCATAGCTAACCACTAATAAGTCTCATTAACAACAGATGAAAACAAGCCACATACAGCTAAATTTCATCTAAACACAACATAAAATACCAAACAAATTTTTGCTGCCTATAAACAAGATTTGTTGCTTAGCTTTGTTTCCAATAAGCTACACTGCTACATGTA
>JGI24159J19872_10009228_pt1 | contig 12930 bp, 9 predicted proteins | sample Ectturendosymbi4_FD_19872 | JGI IMG/M metagenome (IMG submission 19872)
CATTTGTGCGGGGGGGGGCTTGACATTATAAAATTTACCCCAAAATTCCATTTATTTATAGTGTTTCACGTTTCAATTTGGGGGGGCTTGGAGCTTTGTTTCGGGGGGCCAAGCCCACCAAAGCCCCCCCGTGGCGACGGGACTGCTCGTAAGTCTTCAGATTTACCTGAGTTTAAACAAACCCACAATACAGCAATATTTTCATCCAAACGTAAAACATTTGCTTAACCGGTGACACGTAGTTTTTGCAGAACGTTCTTCTTTTCATATAAAGGCAGGTGAACCNTAAAATTTTTGTACTGTTGCAACCTCTCCGCTGGCGTTGCGCTGATTGCGCGGTTCGCCACGAACGGAATGTGCGCGAAGAACAACACCCATATATAGGTGACGCGAACAAGCAATAATAGAGCGATCGCGGCATGTGAACTCTATTGTTGCCTGATGCTACAGTATGAAGCTTTGCGCTCATGCCGCTCGGGCTTTCCGATCGCAACGATACTTTTTGCCAATTCACCGTTGCACATTTCGTCTTCTATTTAATCTCAAATAAGGTTGTCTCGTTATGCAAATATAACTCTTAGAATGAAACTTTTTAGATGTACTGTTTATGTTACAATTTGATGTTGAAACCTGAAAATTTTGATTGTGAGAAGAGTGAGTTCAATGGCATCGCTAGCAGCAGTCGTGAAGTAACAGTTAGATGATTAGGTATGTGGAGAAATTAATTTGTAGCTGGGTATGTATACCCAGGGCAATACAACGGGAGATGGAGGGGATACATGCTAAAGTCCATTTTTGGAAGTATGTGAAGGAGCATATACACAGGTATGAGCAGTCGTCAGAATAACAAAAGAACACAGCTATTTTTGCCTTACATACAGGGCCGTCCAGTGGTGCCCGGCCCTCCCATTTGAAATCGGTGCCCCCCATTTCACGTTTGGCCCACCGGTTGCTGCATATATCCAATACTGTATTTTAAAAATGTGCCTCCCCCCTTCTGGTTTTTGGCCCCTCCTTCTGGTTTTTGACCCCCCGCTGCTGCTAAATTCTGGCGCCGGGCCTGCATACATACGCAAAGCGACTAGTGTCACTTATCTTTGCATTGCACTAATTGCAGCATCCTGTATAACAGGTTGCGAATTTGCACTTGTCGTAACCTAACAACAACATTAACTGCGACACCATGACACCGCCGTACTCCCACGTGTCTGTTTGTTAAAAGACGAGAGACAAATAAATCAATTTTTGGATTAAACCCTTATAGACCAGGAGCCCAGAGGGTTCACGTTAGATGGAAAGGTAACCAATTTTTAATGCTATTACATCATCTGGTATGGCTTCCTGCACAAGGAACTGGTGGTCTGCCGTACCACACCTTCTTGCTGTGGTCATGGGGATGCTTAACGGTAACCGCGAAATTGAGCTGGATCGGCTGGAAAGGTAACCACTTGAAATTTGCTGCAAGATGTCCAGCATAACCCGAGGAACTAGGGTTGCCAGATGTTTGTGAGAATTTTTGTCACCGAACATGCCACCACAGCGAGGTTTAGAGGACTTAAAACCCCCAAACTGAGTTTCAACCCTCTTAAAATATTAATGGAAGCTCTAGAACAGGGGTTCTCAACTGGGGGTAAATTTACCCCCTGGGGGTGAATTTTACCTATCCTGGGGGTAAATTTAATGATGCTGAAGTTACAATACTTGTTTTTTTTCTACGGCGCTATTGAGTAAACAAAAACAGGGGCAAATTTTATGTTAGGAATCTGGCAAGGGGTTAACGGGAGGAAAAAGGTTGAGAACCCCTGATCTAGAAGACAGTTGCTTTTTCCACCGACCCGTTTTCTGTTCAGTCGTTTAAGTTATTTTTTCAAACTGTTTCTGAAATTGCGTTACAGCGATGTCATCGCGGTTTGCAGAGAAAATAGAGGAACAGTGGAGATTACCACACTTGCATCTTTGACCCGGATTTATATTGCCTGGTAATTTTTATTCGGTTGTTATGTAATAACCGCGTTTGAACGCAAAGCCTCAGCATTCATTGTTTGGAGTGTTCATCGTCAAGTTTCTTACATGCCTGGTTGTGGGTATACAAAACTGCGACTTGTACTTTATCACTGTAATCACTGCAGGGATTGTTTTGCACGAAGTTTACCATTGGTTGTCCAGATAATCTTCTCGTATTTTGTATTGCACAAAAGTAAGATTATGTTTGCTTATGACTAAAGTTTTAACATTGCGCTGCTTGCTGTTCAGATAGCAAGGTGGAGTTAGTTGTGTAACGCGGTTATTTGAGTTTATTTAGCGATAATTATCCATTTCTTGAATTACAGATGACTTGCTCCGTCCAAGTAGACCTTATTCTAGATTTGTGGATATTTATAGCTTATAAGTGCGATACAAAATTTATCGTAGGTTAGTAATCTCAACATATGTCTTGCAGGCGAAGATTAATTTGCGGACTAGTTAATAGCAAAAAGTCTATGGCATTCGTATTTTGACCAATGACAAGTCCTGTGTGCAGGCCCACAACCGGGGGTGCTTCTCCCCCCTGCAAATTTTTTCGCTCCGCATATAAAAATGTGTTGGACATAGTTTAAAACTATTGGACATAGTTTAAAAAATTTGGCTTCTCTCAGAAAACACTTCGACACCCCTGGTGTCCCAAGCTGGTTACGGACCTGCCTGTGTGCAAGATTTTAAGCAAATTTTACTTCAATTGATATTAGGCCAAATGTTATACGTAGGGCAACCAAAAGTCAATAAAGTCAAAATTTTTCTGCCTTCTTTAAAGTTTATGTAACGTCCACAAACCAAGTTTCACGCTGATACCATGAGCACCGCACAAGTCATTAGGTCAAAAAAAAGTCAAAAATTTTCAAAACCGTGACAATATCGCTGTAACGCAATTTCAGAAACAGTTNGAAAAAAATAACTTAAACGACTGAACAGAAAACGGGTCGGTGGAAAAGGCAACTGTCTTCTNGAGTTTCCATTNATATTCTAGGAGGTTGAAACTTAGTTTGGGGGTTTTAAGTCTTCCAATTACATGTTCGGTGACAAAAACACTCACAAACATCTGGCAATCCTAGTTCCTCGGGTTATGCTGGACATTTCGCAACAGGTTTCAAGTAGTTACCTTTCCAACTAATCTAACTCACTTTTGAGGTGGACATTTTGGGGGCGTCTGGCGGGGGTGCCCCACCACTTAAAATGTCTGGTATTAGTCATTTATTATTCCTGAGATTATGCTGGACATCTTGCAACAGATTTCAAGTGGTTGCCTTTCCAGCTGATCTAGCTCAATTTCGGGCTTACCGTTAAGCACCCCCATGACCACACTCACCAGATGTGACACGGAAGACCATCAGTTCGTTGTACAGGAAGCTATTCCACATGACGTCATACCATTAGAAATTGGTTACTTTTCCATATAACTTGTACACTCTGGGATCCCTCTCTATTTCCTCGGTCTGACGTATTTCATGGCATTGGGAATCATGTCATTTGCTCGTTTACAATCGCCCCCTGCTGTCGGTCAAATCAGACTTAAGAGGTTTTTGTGCAGCTATAGTTGCACTATTGCTTTTGATTCGAACGTTGCAGTTTCGGTGCTGCTGACAGTCAAAATATGAGTGGGCTAGTGCCAGAGGGTAAAAGCAGTCTATGTAATTACGCTGTACCTTTGTCAATATTTGGAATACTGATCATGTTTCTGAACTATAGGACCGTGTGCAGCAACAAATTGGAGTGTGGGCAGTGGGAAATAATTCATTTGCAAATCATCTGAATTGATAAAGCGAAGAGTGATTAGCGTTGCTTTCAAAACACCCTTAAAGACAAGATTGCAAATGTGTACTTTTAAAGCTTCACAGCAACATAGACCTGAATACTTTCACACCAAGCTGTCCCCCATATTTTACAACAAAATTGCGCCCACGCATGTACATGACAACCTATACTTTGCAGACCAAACGCGCTCGATTCTTGTTGTTGAAACTCTGCCTATATTAGGGTTCGTTTCTGACGACACGTTAGAAGTGGAAGCATCCTATTACGTTGCTCTCATAATAGCAATCGAAACCGCATACAATTGGGGAATGACTTATTAAACCGTACACTATGGATGTGGCTGAATTGGTTTGTGGAAGAGAACAAAAAACGAAACTTGAGAAAATGTATTTATAAAACCATACAGTACATTGGCGAACAAGTAACATGTCCACTGAGATTTAAGTCAGATAGTAAATGAATTCGAGCTCATAAGCAAAGGTCGGGCCGTGGGTCAGCCCAAGGCCTCCTAGATAAACATGTTTATCTAGGAAGCCTGGGTCAGTCTTCAGCTAGATGAGTCAACTGACGTGTCGATCTGCTCATATTTGTTGGTTTACTGTCGATATATGCATGTAGATGAGTTGAAAGAAGAGTTATTGATGTGCAAAATATGGAGACGACTAGTAAGCGATTGATATACTGGAAAAAAGTGGATAATTTCTTTCAACCAAAGTACCTCTCATGGAATCATGATGTTGGCTCGCTTTGCACAGACAGCCTCTTCTGTGCTCGGTGGCTCGGTGCAAAGTAAGGTGTTACAACCCAAGTGAAAAACAGACACCGTGCATTATGTCTACTCACTGTGTCCTTCATCGACATACACTGGCAGGTAAAACCCTTCCAGAAAACCTGAAAATAGTTTTTGAAGCATGTAGATGAATGTGTGAATTTTACTAGGGCACTTACTTTTAATCATCTTTTCAAAGTGCTTCGTGATCAGATGGGGTCAGGGGTCAGGATACGCCACAGGTGTAGGAGACGCAGGGGGTGCAACCGCACTTCCAAAAGTTTGGTGAAAATCCGGACAAAATCCCATAAAATCCGGGCAAAATCATATAAAATCCTGGAAAAACTCTGAGAACCTTCGTAAAACTTCCTGAAAATCTGAGCAAAGATGGCGCCCAACATGCTTTGATTTAAAAATAATGACAGCCGAATTGACATGAACAACATTTTTTTTTAAAATTACATGGCCTCCGAATTGACATTTCGGGCAAGTTTAGGAGAATCCGGGCAAAATTCCCTCGCACCCCCAAAAATGTGCCTGCTCCTATACCTGTGGGGTACGCTACTCTCCTTTATCACACCGAAATTCGGTGGCTTGCTAGAGCCATCGTCTGGTTACGAGTTTTGCTCCTTTGATAATCCATCCCTTGAAAGCAACGCGAGAAAGTATTGATGACGAATATCTGTATAAAGATGAATTGATTGATCTTCAGTGTTGAAAAATGTTTTATTCCAAATTCATATCTTGCAACTGTGACTCTTCCAAATTTTGGTGTGGATTGGGCGAAGAGTTTCCAACTATGTCCATAAGCGCGCATTTGAAGTGATTGTACATATCCAACTACTTATCCGTATACGACAGGGCCATTCTTATTGATGATCATAAAAACAAAACATCGATCTCACTTTGGTCTCACAAAATCTCACAAATCTCACCAAGCATGACATGAGAGTATGTATCTCTTTCAACCACTGTTGTTCCAAGAATATCAGATATTGTACGTAGGAACAAGGATAAAAGTGTCACAGAGTGACTGACTGGTTGAAAGTGTCTTTCAGTCATTATTAAAACAAAAAGTTAAACATGGTTGTGTATTCCCTCTACAAACCTTTTGCCCTTTGACTCAGTAATCGGCCGGTTCATACAAACCTGTTTCTAGAATTTCAACAACTTCAACGAACCACTTATATTGAACGTATTCATGCTTGCATGTAAGAGCATTTTATTAAAGTTCTATCTCAGAGACCGATAATTTTCATGCAAGCATTACCCCAAAATTGGTTCCAGTAAGGACTAAAAGTCAAATGTTAGAATGCAAGTTTGCAACGTTTTTCCAGGAGAATCTGCCTCCGGACCCTTTCCAGAACAATTGTGCCTTTGACACTCTAAAAAGTGTTGGGGTTAAAATCAATTTTTTGATTTTGTTTAAGGGTAAATGAGACAAAAAAGGTTACGAAGTCCTGGTGTGGAAAGTTCAGTGTTTCGCAACCGTTTCAAATTTCGTTGCTGCCACGCCCTTTCAGCCAAGATGGCGCAAGGAGATATCTCTGGCCCTTCCCACAGATTAGAGAAAACTGGCTGTTGTGTTACACCCCTTGCTTGCCCTGTGGAAGCGAAGGAATAAGGGCGCAACGAAAATCAAGCGCGTTTATGTCCTATAAAGATTCACGATGATATTTTTGCCGTCGATGACTGGCAAGTTGATGCGATTCAACGTCACTGTTGACATCCTGTCGGTCTCTCTTTGATTTGTTACGTCTTCGCTTCTGAATGTCAGCACGACCATCGCAGATTCAGATACATACCTCTCGGCCAAGCCTGGCCAACTCGCGGCTCTTTGCCGGGTTTCACGCGGTTCTTGTGGTACGTACATACCGTATTTATTCGTATATAAGTGGCAAAAATTTTGTACTAAATGTTCATAAGAATAAATGGCTTGTAAGTTTCTGTCATTGTCATGTTGGTGAGTGATGTTTGCAATAGATCTAACTGAGCAAAGGTATGTATGTGAGTGATGAAGAGATGGGCTGATGTTCATGTGTGCCCAAGTGTATGATGTGGCTCTTTGCGGTAACACAGAAAGATATGTGGCTCTTGGTCTCTGATTAGTTGGCCACTCCCGTCTTGGCCAACACAGCATATGACAACATTTTGCGTCAACCAAATTTTCAGACAGTCTATGGAGTGACGTGCTTGCCAGTGTCTAATAGAGCATCGCGTTGTTAATTTGCAGAGTTAAAAAGTCGGCAGAGTGAATAATATTTTGGTCAAGGATATTAAGCAAAACGCAGTCCACCCTTTTCGTGGAAACTTGATTTGCAAGTCATGGATCGATTTGTCTGGACGACTGCAAATGTTTTTCGTTATGAAGAATTTCTTCAAATCGTAGTAAATCAGTTTTGAACTTACAGCAGTTGACAACCAGACTTGCGTTTAAGCTAGCGTGGTCCAACTACGTTGACCTTTGGGCCATTTTGCAAAACGTGACAACTAGCCACTTCCAACAAAATTATATATAAACAGTTTTTTTAAGGAAAATGTTAGGTACCCGGTATGGACCTGTAGGGACACGATTTCTCTGATTCTAGGGACCCGATTTTCGCTTCTAGGGACCTGAATCGGGTCCCTAAAACACCTTAAAAAACCCTGATAGAAAACAACGGATACACAAGATTAAAATTCAAAACGGTAAATAGGTGAGTTAAGTGAGTGTGTCATTGAAGTTGCTACACTATAGCAGTAAACAATTTATATAACAAATCTCTGTTAGTGTGATGCCTGTGGTTGAGACTTCTCTGACATTATCGTTCCTTTAATTATACCAATATGCTAGTATTAGCAAGTCGGAGACTATTGTCCGGTGTTTCGTCTGCCATTCAATTTCTGTTTTTAGATTTGACTTGCTTCATGCTAGAAAATATACTCTCACACACACATGTGCTTCCAAATGTCGAGTGTATTTTTTTGTGAAATCTTTCAGTTTGAGAAACCTAAATTTGCTGCCTAATTTCTAGAAGCTCTCTACGTCTACTACTCTACAGTATAGTCTATAAGGCCGTTTATTTTGTACATTATTATTAACAGACGTTATGCTTGCTCTAATTCAATTTCCTAGTGTAACATACACACAGAAAAAAATACTGAGAAAGCTCACGGGCTTTAAATATTCTGTCCGCGGGCCACACACGGCCCGCGGACCTGTACTTGGACCACGCTGGTTCAAGCAATTGTTCACAACGTTCTGACAAGTAAGAACAAAAGCGCCGGTGCAAAGAGTTCGTACGAAATTCCCTCGATTGGGAAGTACTATGTGAACTGTACAGCAGGAGACTTGTGGCTGGGAATTGCCCACATTCGTTGCTGAACTCTTCACGTTGGGTTCAGTTCAAAGGTTGCTGAAGGTTGAAAGTGGAAACAAATGACGACGAGGTTAAAACAATCGGACCAGTCATTGCTCCTTAATTTGATCACGTGTGTCAACGGAGCATTTGTTAAGTAACCGGTCGCACTTTTGACTTTGCGGAGGTATCTTTTGGTGGAGGGTGCGTAGAAGAGCTGTGTGGGCAACGTTTTTTTATCAGACAGCATATTAAGAAAGAACGTGCGGTTTAAACTCGTGTTAGTATGTTTGTATAACCTTTTTTCTGTGTAAAGGAGATGAGCCAGGGTTGCTAGGTCATTTTCTTGAGAAACCCTATCAAGAGGAGAAAACGGTCAAAAAATTTCCATATCATGAATAATATTTCCATATCATTATTCCATATTGTCAAACACCCAAAGCAGCAATCACACCACAGTCACTCCGCCTTATTGCAAAGGCGTTTCCTGACCGCTAAACATAATGTTAGTTTGACTATTGCAGAAGCTTTACTTGTAAAAGAGGATGTGTTCCAAAGACATCCCATGCAATTTTCACGGCGTCAAAAACCTTGTCAACTCGTGAGCGAGTTTCAAGTTGTCTGAGATTTGAGAAACCTTGCATTAAAGTCCTTGCTTTCTTTCGCTGCGCGGTGTCTTGTCATTATCATTCCGCTCTGTTACTGAACCAAGTTAAAATAAGCTTTTAGGCCTTGTTGATCTGTAAGGGGAGAAAGGCATTTAAATGCGGCGATAAGCAAGCCCTGCGGCTGTTATTTCCAAAACAGCGAAATTGATGATCTCTTTTTAAATTGACTCAATTTTAAACTTGTAATTGCGATTCCAGAGGCTGAAGCAATTTGTTGTTTTACGGATTATTTGCCTCATTTTACAACAAGCCTTTGCAATCCAACACACGTCAATTTGAAAAAAACGCTCAAAGTTAAAAGTATCCCGGTTGGGGAAGAATAACGTCATCAAGCTGAAGCCAGCGGCTCACCCATTTTCGGCGGGACAAACTTGATGCTATTGCCAAACTAGTGATGAACAAATCGAAAAACTACAGAGTTTTTTATCTTGCAAACCGGGACAGCATCTGGAATTTGCGCAAAGTCTGGAAATTCGTTTGATATCCAACAAAGTTCGCGAAATTTTTCGCCAGAAATAAAAACGTTCACCGTTTTTTTTTTCAGAAACAAAATCGCAACGTTTAGCCTGGTTTTTCACGTCTTTTTGTGTTGCCTGCAGCGCGGTATTGTTGTCCAGCGCTAACAGATGACCAACCGGGGCACGGCCGCGAAAACTGGGACGTACGGTCACCCCGGACAACCAACAGTCAAACACCCTGGTTTCAGCCCATCTCAAGTTCATCCAACCGTTCATGTTTTCTGCACCGAAGTTTTCCGCACAACCTATCCGCCGCTATTGACACAGCGTAAGTAGGACCGCTATTGGAGAGATCATGGCAGAGATGATAGGCTGAAAATCAAGTTAGGCGTAGCAATGAAACAGAGGTCAGCGTGACGGTTGAGTCAAAGCTAGACATCTAGTCTGCGTGAGACATCAGGATCGTTTCACACACACCGCCTTATGACGGCACAAATACACGCTTGCCTGGTGGCGTTTTTTCTTCCACGACAACGTCGTTTTTAAGACCTGCTGCAATAGACGGAGAAAAAAAGAGCCGTTAAATTATAAGCTTACGTCAGCGAACAGAGTCTGTTATAACGTGTAAGTGGCGAATGGCTGAAGTTAGAGCTTGCCGGTGGTGAAGAGCCGCTCGTCCTTAAAATTCCAGCAATTTGCAAAATGGCTCAGCCTGGATTTTTCCAGCAGATGAATCAGATGATGTGTGATGCGTTCTACAGCAATTTTAAATGATAAGCCGCCGTTTTTACGTAAAGGTGCTGGATTGATTTGCGCTTTGCTATGGCAGCAGATACGCATCACATGCGGCGCAGTTGGCGAGCTGTAACAAGCATATTCGACAAACTGCTTCTTCCGAGCAGGCGTTTTGCAACGTCTTTAAAGTTTTAGCTTATTCCTGGTGAAACTTGTCGACGAAAATTAGTTTTTCTGGAAAGACTGTTAACACGGAGGGCATCGAAAGAAAATCGAAAATAAGTCTCAATTACGTCGTTGATCACCGCGACGAATGTAAATTAATGCGCTAAAACTTTAAGAAAAGACCAAGCCTAGAAATCGGCCTATATGAGCTTGAATGTTGTGTTGCAGCTCTAGCTCAGAAATGACAAACAGTCAGTAAAATTGTTAAGTACATGAGCATGGGGTTACAGGATATTTTCCACTGTATTTGAGACAATGAAGCTCAATCAATATTATGCTTGTGTATTGTATGCGAATGATTTAGGTTTTAGAACTCAAAATTTTTGGTTACAACTTAGCTATTGACTACAGTGACGTGTTTCTGTATAATAAACGTAAACAATACCTACGACTTGAACAGATCAAGACGTAATCATCAACTACGTCACAAAGCTCAAGTTGCTGTGTTCAGTCGCTCTTACGCATTTAAGCGTTTTACTACGAAATTACTGTAGGTTTGCTCGAACCAAACCACAACGCAAGCATGTAAGTCGCCACTGATAGCATTAACGGGTGAAATCTTTATTGCGTCATCGAGATTCGCATTATTACGAGACAATTGCAAAAGCAGCGCTGAAAGCGGTTCTGTCATCAGTTTCACTGAAGCGATCGCCGGTCTGTGCAGGAGCTTGAAGTTTGCCGACGTCTGCAAACAGCAGTGAAAACTGGCAGTCGCCTGGACTTGCAATCAGTAGCAAGTATATTTCTAAACTTTTATTTGACGATATTAAGAGCAGTGGCGTACGCAAAAAATTTACGAGGGGAGGGCCAAAGCATAGGCGTAGCCAGGGGAGGGCCAAAGGAGGCATGCCTCCCCCCAAATTTGTATAAAATATAGCCATTTTGTGCTTTGAGAGGCGTTTTTCTAAACAAAATAGTGTTATTCGCCTAAAATTAAACATTTTGGTATGCACTGCCAAATACTGAGAGTATACACTGCTTAAAACTGTTTATACATTTTTTATTTTTAGGGTCTGAGGGGAGGGCCATTGCACAGTAGGCACCCCCCTCCGTACGCTAGTGATTAAGAGAAACAACAGCTGGGTTAAATAATGCGCGATAAAAAATCCTGCAGCGCCAGCCATGCTTACCTGGCCCGCAGCAGGTTCGTGCGCTGTGCTGGGTTGGGACTTAATTTCAGTGAGCTATTGTGACGTTTTGTGCGTTAGTGCCTGTGCAAAACATCGTCTAAAACCCTGGTGCGGCTGACGAGCCGCAGAGCAACGGCGAAACGTCGCAGTACGAATGTTACCGAAGTAGACACGTTTTTCTTGACGTCTGGGACAGGTCAGGTGACAAAAGTTTATAATAAGAAGACAGCCGTCGTGTCCGGTAGGAAGAAAATTTTTTTCGAAAATATCCAGACTCATTTGGCTTTTGTCACTCATCTCCTTATATCGAATGGCACAAAGTAGCTGGATCCATTGAAGAATATGGCGGAGAGAAATAATTGCTCATAAAAGGATTTTGCCCCCAAGGCAAGACAAAAACTCGACGCACTACACAACATTTCCTTGTTCGACACAACGTCTGCTGCAATTTCAGAACATCTTGCTTTTTCTACACATTGCAAATGGTTACTTTAAACATCTAAAGTACGATAACGTGGACGTTACGTTGTTTTCTAAATATTCCAAAATCTTTTGTTAGCCAAGCAAACCCGCAGAGTTTGTTAAAACAATTACGTCTTAAACTTTAATATTTGTGCCAGAAAATCTATAATACATGTATGGGTTACTTCTTGGAATTTTACATTTTAATTCTTTCGTAATAAGATAGCTTGTAGTTGCAATTTTGCATAATTTCGTTGCATGTATCTCCACGAAAGGAAGCTAAAGAGAAGAAATAAATCAGCGTGACTTCTGCCTTCAGCAATATATAATATGTGATGGTGTGCGTTAGCATTTGCGTGAAAAACAAATATAAAAATATTCAAAAATTATTTTAGGTAGTCCGCAATCCTGCCTAACCTTTTTATCCAAAGGTTTTACGAAAAATTAACAACAGCTGAAATGTGTGTCGCAGGCGCCATGAACTAAACAATGGCATATAACACGAAGGCATACCCGGGAAATCTCTTGGCAAGCTGATGGTGTTCTTAATGTCTCCCGATGCCGTACAGAAAGGATGGGTAACCTAATTATTATCACGGGATGCATTAATTGTGGAAAATCGCTGGCGGGCCGCACAAATTGATTAATTTTATTTTAAAACTCTTATTTCATCCCCCAAAGGAAAACAAGGAGAGAAAACTGTTTCAAGGAGCGAGAGAGGCTTTTCTTGACTTGCTGTCTACGTGTCTGCTTTTCATGGAGTTTCGTTTTGACGCGATGTTGTGCTCTAACTTGGGTAGCGAGAATTATGATGCAGGCCTTGAATGTTTTCGCGGGCGGCTTTTGGCCCGCGGGCCGCAGGCCGCAGGTTCCCCACCCCTGCCGACCAGGGTTGGTTTCCAACTGACGTCGTTCGCTCATGGGCAACTTTAAGAAATATAAAGCCTGCTGATGCGCTATTCAAAATTTGAAACTTTTGATCAACATTTTTACAAGAAGAAACAGGCTTGAACATCATGAATATATCAATAAAAAAACGTGCTAAACAAAACATGTGAAAACCACCTGCAAATAAGATTTTTCCGCTAAACGAATGATTGTCACATTTTTTGCTAACAATCAAAAAGACACGGCAACTCCTCGAATTTTTGCGCAGAGGTCTTAGTATTCCGTGGGTCACTGATTGGAAAACATTGCTCTGAAAGAAGTGCGTTAACTTTGTAACTGCATCGCAAGTATACGTTTCACACCTGTTAGCTTTGCTTGCAGATGATAGGACTGACGATGCGTAGTGTTACGTGAAATCGATTTCCTATTAAAAATTTGTGATTGATTCCTTGCTTCTTTCACTTGTGG
>JGI24159J19872_10009229_pt1 | contig 12930 bp, 12 predicted proteins | sample Ectturendosymbi4_FD_19872 | JGI IMG/M metagenome (IMG submission 19872)
ACTCCTTCTTGCAAAACTTCATAAAAAATAACCTATGCAAAGTCTCGAGACGAAGAGCTCGAGACCGAGACCGAAATCCTTCGAGACCGAGACTCCAAAAAATGGGTGTCGAGACACGTCTCGAGACCGAGACCAAGTCTCGAGACTCCATCATTGCCTATATCCTACACTCGCCTTTTCATAATTATTTTGAAAACTGCACAGCATTCATGATTATGGCACAAGGAAGGAACTATCAGAAATTTTTTGTGATAAGCGTGTTGAAACTGAATATGGCAAAAAATGTTGCAATATGTTAACTACTAAACCTAAACATTGCGAGCCACACCAGTTTCATGTTATATTTAACAGCTTTTTGTGGAGTGTTTGTCACTAGAACTGCAAATATATTGTATTTTAATGTTTCTTGCCAAGTACGTCTTATGCTTGTTTTTACTTGACACAATGATTTCTTTCGTTACATAACAAATTGACAAATTTGTTAAACACGTTCACAGCCGGGTTAATTCAAATGGTTTGCACGAAAACAGCCGTTCAGCCGGATCGCACGTGGCTTTGCGCGGGCAGAACACCGGCGCCGAAAGCGCTGGAGAGCTGTTCACACGCTCAAAAGACTCGGCAAGTCTTCTAGTTTGCAGTGAAAACAAAATTTTTTGGTTTTGGGTTTTGGATTTTTGTGAGTTACGTCGTAAGTGGAGGACTTTTAGGCCACCTTGGTCCACTTCACCTGGCCCTGGGCCCAAACCGTTAGATCGTAGTATTTCGCTAAAGTTTTTATTGGAAACTAGGCTAAAATCCGTGTCTTTTGATACATTAAATGACTTGCTTTGGGTTCAAAAGTTATGATCTAAAGTAAACAAAATAATTGATCTATCCCACAATTAGATAATTAATCTGCAATGACAAAAAAAATTTGGTTTTGGGTTTCGGGTTTTTTTGACTTGCCGAATCTTTTGAGGGTTTGAGCAGCTCTCTAGCGCAATCGGAGGAGGAGCTATGCAGTTGGCAAGGCAACCGAAAACTGCTGGTTTTAGGCCGATTTCAAAGTACGAATATATCGTACCCCGGCAGCCAACGTGTTTTCATGAAGGCTCCCTAGCAAAAATTAGTAGCAAGTGCTGATGGAAAAGGTAATTGTCGTGCTATATGTCTTCAACCAGACTTTCTAAATGTTTCCATCCTGTTAAAGAAATGCAAGTATATACACATGTATCACTTTTTTACCAAGATCTGTAAATGATATTGTTTTTTTCATTACGATATTAATTAACAGATATGCTTGTTTCCACTTCACATAGTCACTCTTTATTCTTTGTGAAGGTGCCTTATATCCTAATGTCTTTTTGTTTTGCCATTCTTGCATGTCATTGCTTTCATTCCCTATTTTTTCAGGCTTTCTGGATATCACTAGGACTGTAACTGTTTGATTCCAAAATACTTTGAATCAGGGAACTTGTATTCCGTACATGTATTTCGCTTGGGCTCTCCAATCGCAACAAATTCTATTTCATGTCGAATAATAATAATCCAAGTGAATGCAAAGCCTTTTAAGGAAATGTTCAGCACAATTGTGATGAATATCAAAAGTTGATGCAGCATTTAGACAATTATAACGCTTTAAAAGACTTTTAAGGCAAATTTTGCATTTACTTATTTTTTTCACGTCATTCAATCTGTTTGTGCTGAAACGGTCAAAGGCCATGAAACCCATCGATTATCGCTGTTTCTCATGGCAGGCACACACTCAGGTATGACGATTCTTTTCGCATTTAGCCGTTTTGTAATACAGCAAAGTCTGGTGTTAAGGTTTCATTGATTTCAACCAGGGGTGGGAACTTGCGGCCCGCGTGAACATTTAATTTGGCCCGCGTCAAACTTTGCATTACCCAAGATAGAGTACAACATCGCATCAAAACGAGTCAAAACGAAGCTCCGTGATAAGCAGGTACTTAGTAAGTCAAGAGTCACTCTTCCTCGTAGTTAGATAAAGGTAGAAATATGTGGTGAAATGGAGACCGAATTACACCTATTCTTCCATAGTAACGTTCACTGCGCAGCACGAACACTTCATAACAAAGTTCATGATGTTCTGAACGAAACCGGCTTTGCTGAACGATTTGAGCGCTTGGGTCATACCGATTTGTTGCGCTTATATCTACATGGTGTGCCTGATGCGCCGATTGCCGTTTCAGTGGCTATTTTTAACGCTGTTGACGAATTTCTGAAATGTTGTAATAGGTTCGAGTAAAGCAGTGTATTCGTTTTGCGTATCATTTATGTTTTTTTTAGTTTACTCGTGCTGTATTTTGAAAGCTCGACGTGACACGACAAAATTGCACCAGTCAGGCTACTGCCTGTGGCAAGATTGTCGTAAAATAAATAAATAAATAAATAAAGGTAGAATTTTAGGATAAAATTAATTGATTTTGCGGCCCGGCAGCGATAATCCACAAATTATGCGGCCCGTGAGAGTAAATAGGATTCCCACACCTGATTTAAACATTTCGAGAAAATTGACCGAAACGAAGGTTGATATTGCAGATTTACCAGAAAAGAGAAAAAAATGACAAAATAACTTGAATTTTAGCAGAAAGCAAACAGCGTACTTCAACAACGTATGACAAATCGCCACAGGTTTAAAAAATATACATTTGACGGTAGAGATATAACCAAGGCTACCATACCGTCCTTATTTGTAAGATTTGTCCTTATAACGAAGGGGCTGTCTTGCAAAACTTCATTGTATTTACTTCTAAGAAATGTACTTATTTTGTACTTGCGTCCTTATTTTATCTTATTTTCAGCAATAATGTCAGAAAGCGACTTGAAGCAACAAAAGATTTATAATTCTTATCCTATTTTCACGGCCAAAAGTTAAGGAACACCACGTCAAAAGTGAACTTCTTCTGTTTTTCTGTTGACACTTTGTATGAGACTGACATATTAATCTACTAGTTTTTCGCAATCACTTTTATTTGCTTACAAGGGGCGTGAATACAATCTCATACATGAGTTCTACACTTATGCTGACGTGAAAATCAAACATTATGCAAATAAATGTCGTTTTTTTCTGATCATCCTTATTTTTGAGTCCAAACCGATGGCAGCCCTGGATATAACATAATTTAGTATTTAGAAGAGAGCACCAACCACTCGTCAACATGTTTTTGCTTGCATAGACTTTGAAAACAGATTTGGGTTAATTTTGGGTCCTGAATCAAAATACAAACTCAGATATGCACTACTGCATCACGATTTTAAACTACTTTTACGTAATACTAACAATGAGGGTCAATATAAGGTCATTATTGCGTTATAATTCAAAAAAGCAAATCAAATTCACAATCGTGGAATTTTTCTTTTTCGATACGTTTTTGTAGAAAAGATTCTAAGCTCAAAAATAGAAAATAAATTGGAAGTGGGACATGTGATGCACGAGTTATGGGTGAGTATATTAAAGAACCACAAAGTGGTTCCATTCAAACTATCGGTAAACAATAAAATCATATTTTTCATCATCCTCAACTCTAAAGAAGTGATCAAGTAGTCAATTCCATCAGTTTAAAGTCAATGATTTCAAATTGTAATTAGTCTAAACTATTATCATATGAAAGATAGTAGAGATCAAATATTTCACAAATTCAAGTTATTTAACCTATCATCACATGAAAAATATTTTTAAAAAAATTTTGTGGTTATCCAACCTTATCACTAACCAATGTGATCAACATATCTTTTTGCATAAAAGTTTTTAAGTTGTAGTCTAACGATCAATTTATCAAGCAAGGGCAAAAATTGTGGTGTGTTTTGATATTTTTGTAAATTGAGATCAAATATTTCCATTTTCAATCATTTTGTCTGTTCTGGTGTCGGATTAAGTACTCTTGGTAAGCTACTACTGGTATTACCACTCTTTCGAAACCACGGTATTAATTATGAAACTTGCACTAATGAAGAAGTGATAAATTGGCTAGTCTCGTTTAAATAAAATGATGGAAATTGATTCTTTTCAGTTTTGTCCCGTATTTCCATTGTCTGCCTCTGTAATGCAGAAACCCTTCCAACGAGTAGCAATCATTGCAAACAATTTAGCGTTGGAAAAACTGAATAATACATAACTGCAGTTAAAGCGACGGCAGTTGTCTTATGAAAATGTGAACCGGTGGTGAAGTGATTTCATATCAAGCTAATTTACATTTCAGGTGTTTGCAGTTGAAACTGATCTGCCCTATTTTTTCATAAACTTTCTACACATAGCTGGTGCTTCAGCAAAATGTGCTTTTTTTGATCAACGTTCCAAGTAATATCTTTGCCAATTATGCTGCATTGCTGACAAAAATGATCACAAACCAATGGTGTGGAAAGCTTACACTGTTTTCTGACTTTCATATCCTTAGAACTTTTTGCCAAGAAAGATCTAGTTGGATAACGCCCTGGCAATAAGAAGCAGGTCAAAAAAGTATGCTGACCTGCTGTAATATTGATTCAAACGTCAAAAGAGCGAATAGTTATGTTTTACATGCTGAGTAAGACTAAGAATAATGACCTGAGAATCAGCTTACGAACAAGTATGTATCAGCAACGTTAATGTAGCAAAAGTTTCACTTTGTGTTTTATCCATCTTCAGCCAGTCATACAGATTTCAATTTTCAAACTTTCGTCAGACTTAAGTAGTCTGGTTAAACACAATGACATGAGGGTTATATGCGCAGCTGATTGCTGCTTGGTTTTGTGGCTTTTCCTATCTGTAAATTATTGGACAAAATCAAAATATAGGACGTAGCAACTTATTCTGCAGCATTGCTGTACATGGGCTACTTCAGATTTTTGAAATTTCTCTACATTTAATTTTCTGCGTGCCTGTATTTTGAAAATGATTTGCCTCAATAAGAGAATAGCAATATTTTCATGAAGATTTGTTAATTTTATTTTATTTATATTGTCAAACGCAAGCAAATGTTGAAAACCTACCCGGATGTTTTGCTTGACCTTGCATTGTCGTCAAGCATATAATATCAGTATTGAATCTTCATAGATACTCGTCGCAACGCTGTGCGTATTCCGTAATCATTAGGCCAACTATGCCAATAAATATAGGGGAATTTCATTGTAGATTTATGTTTCGAATAATGACCGTTTAGATTGGATAAACCGCAAGTCCGAGTAAACCACCATCCTCCTTTGCGTTTAAGTGGACATTTACGATCTGTGTTGTCATTGTCAATTGTACTAAATTGACCGCCATGCAATGGAACCGAGTCGTGTCCTATGTACGTCGCCGGCCCATATGCCGGACCCATATCGAAGATGGGGTATTCCTGTTCAGCTGTTGCAATAGCAAATCCGTTAACTTCAGCATATAGCTCCAATCCATCCCAGTCTTCCAAATCGAACCGCAACCTTGGTGATTTTGACGCAAGTTGACTTAATTTCGCAGTCATTTGGTTTGTCAATGAGAAAATGTTTTCCAATCCAACCCAGTGCTCTCCATCCAAAGTGCCGAAACCTTTCGCGTATTCATTCCAATTACGATCAAAGTTTTCAACACCTTCAAATCGCTTTTGTAAAACGGTCCATCCCAGCTTGTTGGTCAACTCACTAACGGTTTCCATGTCACAGTAAAATAAAGCAAACCGATATCCTTGTTTCAGCCACAATGGATAAATGCCACTTGAGCGATAACCATGTTTGTAGAATTGTGAGCAATCTGGTTAAAAAATAACAGGTATAACATTGTATGTGCTACCGTTTGGGCCCTTTTTTGTAAAAATATTTTTAATGAATTGATTTAGCTTTGATGAAAACAGCATTGCAACCTTTTACAAGCTCAAGGTGTGCAGAGGCAGAAACAGCATCAGAACAAATCTAAAATATTTATGTTTTTGCCAAACAATGGATGTAATCATGTTGCCAGAATTACGAAAAAAAACTGTTTCCAACTCGACTTTGTTGATACTATTGTTTGCTCTAAAAGCTGGTCATTTTCTTTCTGTACTATTGCAAGTACTTAATACCAATTTTTATCAAAATTTGACCTATGTCAACCAAGCAGTGATGCTAATTTCTTCAACATTGAAAATTTGAGATATTGCCATGCACAGATATACTGCCTTTTTTACTGGATCTGAAAAAACCGTTGTGTTGCAGACTATGCCACTTACTGGTTTGCTGAATTCAGATTCTGCAGGGAAAGTTTTAATTGTTGATCCATACATTCAACGGTGCCTCTATCTTGGGCATTCCCTTGATTGGCACGCGCAATGTCAAAATCAATGGAATCATAACCTACTTGATTGAAGTTAAAACCTTTACCAACCTTTATGTCTCACAACATTCTTTCACACAATCGGAAGATTGAAGGAACTCTTGTCTAATATAATGGAAAATGTTGTAACTCTCATGATACCTGTTATGAAAGGTTTACTAAGTTCTTGCGGCACCATTGAATATTATCTGCCACAACCTGTTTGTAAACCACTGATTAAAAAACTTGTGGAATCTGTTTTTTGGCCCAGTTTAAAGTAACATAAACATAGACTACCCTTATGCACTTAAAAATTATACAGATGACTCGGAGTTACGTACGTGAGCAAGCAGCCAACATAATTGTCATGGCTGCAGTCTCCCACATCTTTTATGAATACAACAGAGAAAATAATGTTTCAAAACACCTGTGCAGTATGTGAAGAGATTTTGTGTTGTATTTGCAAGAAAAAATTCAACCCTTGCACTTGCCACACACTTGGGGCCAATAGTTCAATGCCTTGCGATTTCACGGAAGCGCGGGTTCGGCCACGTTTGGGCCTCGTAAGTCTAATTCGTAACACTCCAAACGTAAATATCGTTTATTTTGCGTTACCGGAATAACTATATCCAGTATAATGTTCCGGTGGCACCTATTTTTTAATGGAAAAGCGGAAATGTTTGCAAGCAAACTCTGTTTTAACATCCAAAAAACGTATCAGTCATTTTTGTTTTTTTGAAGTAACGTTGTGCAATATTCCAACATTCTACAATAATGTTTCAAATTAACTGAGGTTAAAACACGTTATACTTGCCTCTGCTCATCAGTTGCTGTAACACTAGAGTTTTTGATGTCCTTTTATCCAAGGCAATTCTTGTTTCCTTTAACTGGTTCATTTCAGAACGTGGAGATATATATTCGTGCTTTGTGATATATGTTTGGCCTCTTACACAATGACCGCAACTGACTGTTCCTATCAGGCTGTGAGCTTCAGCAAGCTCCTTCTGAACCTTATTCACAGTAACAGACATGCAAAAAGTGACCAAAATCATAAGAAACAATAAGACTGACAAACGTTCGAAGCTCATTTTTTCTGAGCTAAAGATAAACGGGATGTTCTATGTTTTATTTACAAAAAAAATTGGTGTTCGCGAAACGCTATACGATTTTGATGCATTTGATTATAGACTTGGCACAGACTTGCAATACAGAAAAGTTAACTCGATATTTTTAAACATAAAATTAACCTATTTGATTTAACAGGTTCTTTCCAAACCGTATTCGTCAAGGACACGGCTGGAGAAATGCACTTTCCTACTGCAAGCTCGTGCTCAAATCAAGTTCCTCCCTTTTTTCTCACATGGCATTTTCCAAAAAAGTCATTTCACACGCTGTACCTTGCTGTTAAGAATTTCAACGTCAGGTAAGACCAAGAGAAATATTATCAAAAATGTTCTTCCCTGCTCAGTTGCACGCTAGTTATGTAATTGCTTGTCTGATTAAGTAAGTAGGCAGGATCGCACTGAAAGCGCAGCCTCTTTCCCAATATTTGAGAGCAAAAATCCAGCTGATAAGCGTAAACACTGGAGCACAAATTTTGTGAACAATATGCTTGTGATTCGGACACGAGCAAAATGTACTCAATATCAAAACGAAATTTCGACGCATCCACTTAATCCTGGTTTCTCACGATCTGTTCCCAAACTGTTCTTTTCTAATTCGGTTGCAGGGACGTAAATCATTGCAACGTAACACGAGAAACGACTTTGTCAGACACAGAAATAGGTTCTCTCTTTAAATGTGGTTTCTTGCTGCATTCCTTAGCCCGTTGCATTCGGTTGCACTTTACAGGATTACAACCACGCTTGCTTCAATAAGCATCGAGACCATTTGGTTGTATACATGAAGTAAAGAAGGAAATTGCAGCAAAGCTTGCCTTAAACTAGTTTTTCATAATTTATACTTTATAGTAGGTAGACGTAGTTCACCACTGTTTATTTTATACAAGTCCTTCCGCCACAAATTCTTTGTAGGTAATAATGCAAAAAATATCAGGATCCAATACTACTTCTCACCGTAATTCCCACTCGCAACAGGTAATTCTCACTGCGTCAATGTTGCATAACATAAATATTGTTGCACAAAAACTACTTCAGGAAGTCCAGCAATTGAATTTATGTACAGTGGATTGAGAGCGAAAGTATTTTTGATAGTAAGCATGTTGAACACAAAATTAATTTTCACATTTTTGAACATCCAAGACCTCTCGCACGTACCAGTTTGAGGAAAATCTATGTCTCACCAGCCAGTGTAACGTCTTGCTTCAAGCAATTTTTCAAAAAGTTATCGGAGCGAAAGCATAAGTAATTAAAACATTGAAAAATATTCTGTTAATCACATATTTTTGCATAGAAAAACTTTTCCTAGAACCATCATTTTCTTGGCAGTACTCCAATTTTTTACAGATTGGAGTACCAATGAAACGAAATCGATGGCGTAATTTGATTCTCCACTAGTACAACATTGCCAATCAAAGTGTAGAAAGGGGAGAATATTTTTGTATATTGCAATTTGTAATCAATTCCACCATTTTAGCACCAGTTTGGCGATCAAGTTGTGCGATGAAGCATTATGTGTGGGTGTTTTCACTCCACAAGGTTGGTCATACTATGTAAACAAAGATATATCACCTCTGCCAGTGGACAAAACGAACTGCATCTTGCTCTACTAATTATGTGTAATGTTTGATGTCAGAACTTGGGTTACTTATATTTACAATAGTTACTTATGTATTTCCTGTATATTTTGATAAATTCTCGGTTCAGCTGAACTCAACCACACCAGAATGTTCTGTCAAGACGGTTTTGTGAACCGCCCTTGCCTGCTGATGTTTGTTTGGTCCATTAGTGTTCCTCAAAGACTTCTGAGTACACATCTGCAAAAAACAAACGATGTACAGTAATTTTTTTTTAAAAAGGAGTAAACAAACTCCGAGCACTAAATGCAAGCTCAAACCGTGTGTACGAGGTATGTTGAGTTGGCTGAGCAAGTTAATTCCTGGCTTCACGCTTCATGTTTCACTGAATGATTACAATGACTTTTCCAAAAAGTGAAATTACTGCACTGCAAGTAGACTTGGAGACACTATGGCTCAGTGCTGACTTGCAGTGAAGATTACTTTGTAATCATGGGCGTCGGAAGGATTTTTTCCAGGGGGAGGGGGCACTAGGGATTTTTCCAATTTTTTTACAGGGGAGGGCAAAAGTGGTGAAATTTGTTTTTTCCCACTCAAAACTAAGAAAACAACCTTTTTTTGCTATAAATTTCAAAAGTTAGAGGGGGAAAGCGCCCCCCCTGCACCCCTTCCAACACCCATGTTTGTAATATGCTTAGTACCTTCCGATTTTAGAACGGATTCACGGTCTTAGGAAACAATTGTATGCTACATACAATAACGCCTGTCGCATTTTCACAAGTACATTCCTAGAAAATACACTTCGTGCTTGACTGAAAAAAAAACTTATACTCCTTTTTTCAATAATTTCTATCTTCATTTCAACTTCACTGCCTCGTTTCAAATATTTCATGTGTTTTGCAAAACTTTATTTTTCGCTATCATGCAAACATTCAGCATGATGATAAAAACTGCTGAAATCACTGTGGAATTTTGTAGGTGTTCACTGACTCCCCCATTGGCTTGTGCGTATACGATTATGCACCAGAGTAAGTGCAATTACAATTTGTAATTGAGCTGAATATAAGTAATTTTACCTTTTTCATATAATCCTAATTACAATCGCAATTGCGACGTCTTGTTGTCGTATAAATGTATCTGTAACTTGCCAATATTTTTGAACTCATTAAATTCACATTTTGCTTTCAACAACCTGGCAAAGCTCGAACATTTGGAAAACCAATATAAGTGAAACACTTCCATGTATGTAAACTGGTGCAGGTTTGCTGAATCAGCAGCAAAATGGCCCAAAAGTGCTGTGCATGTGTTTGTAATTGTACATAAATAAGAGGAGTGTAGCCACAAGGATCACTCGGTAGCACTTCCCTTTGTGACCCCTAAACTCCTTTCGGACATTTCTAACAAAAATGTGTAGCATGTGCTTATTCACTGCGTCGTAGAATTCTATTTTAAAGGCCAGCGAAGTTTCAAATGACGTTCAATAGGGCATACAGTTATTTGGGTAAAAGTGGATGCAGAGTACTTATGCACGCAACCTAAGAGGCGTAGATTGTTTTCGCTTTTAAATAAAAAACGTTGGCTAAACATAAAGATTATTGTATGAATTCCAACAAAAAATTTTGCTACCCTCAAGGAGACTTGATTCCAAAAGTTTTCAACTCTTATTACGGGCCTGAGTCAAAGTTGGATCAATTGCAATTTATTGTTAAGACGGATGCAATTAATCACACCCTTTCATGTAATCGGAATTATAGTGGTAGTTGCGACCTTATTGTTTCATTGCAATGTCAATTACAATGTGAATAAGTATTTGCAACTGTAATCAATCAAATGAGTATGTGTAATTGCCCGGGAGCAGCGAGTCCAACAGGCTCACCGACAAAGAGCTGTCCGACCCACGGAAGGTCCCAACACCTAAGGGAAACAGTATCTCTGGCCTTTTCAGGCCAGCGGAACTTGCAGCGGAAAGTCTCCGGGAGTGGATTCTTTTCTCCCGGAGTTTATACCAAACGCCGGTTCGGCTCAAATCATGGTTTTGCGATTTCCTCACTTCCTGCATGCGCCAATTCAAAATTCCTGAGATCTGGAGAAGAGCACTAATAGTTGCAATCCCTAAGCCGGAAAAGCCATTGGGGGACCCAAAGAGCTATCACGTATATCTCTGCTGTGTGTCCTCTTCAAGATCCTCGAGAGACTCGTCTACTCCCGTGTCGAACCAATCATCGACCCATTGCTCCTGCTGGAGCAGGCGGGTTTTTGACGAGGGAGGTCGACCGTAGATCAGGTCATCATGCTGACACAGGACATCGAGGATAACTTTTAGGTTAAGAGCTAATTTTGTCGAGCCCAAAGCAGCATACAACACTGCATGGCACCGCGGCCTCACCTGCAAGCTGCTGCGATTGCTACCTGACAGACACATGGTCCGCGTGATAATGGAGATGGTTGGCAATCGCAGCTTCATCCTTACCGCCGGCAACGGCAAACGGAGCAGGTTACGACGACTCAATAACGGCGTTCGACATGGATTCGTCCGGACACCTCGAGTCATTTGGCAAAAAGTTGACATCACGCGTCACACTCTTGAGGCGGCTTGATGGCTCTGCCTGGGATGCTGGGGCACCAAAGCTGCGAAAAGCCACCCCATTCAACCGCAGAGTACTGCGCTCCTGTCTGGTACCCCAGTGCTCGCACCCGCGTCATTGATCCTGCCATCAACGACGCGTTGCAAATTGTGACTGGACGTCTGCGTTCTACACCAGCGGACAACCTTCCTATCTTCGTAGGCATCCAACCTGCTGAGCTTCGTCACAAAGGAGCCACACTGTCTTTAGCACTCCGTGCCATGGAGCCTAGACACCTGCTCGACTCAGTCTGAAATCGAGACACCCATTTGTACCCGCCGCACAACAACTCATCAGTTTATCTGACAACAACAGCAACATACGCGCGGCGCTTTCTGCGGATCACCGATGGAATGCGTAGTGGTTGGACAACGCTACGACACTCCGTTTTTTCAACCCTGACACCGGCACCCACCCTCATGGAATGACCCTCCCAAAAACAGCATGGGTCCGGCTTAACCGCCTCCGTACGGGTGTAGGGCGTTTCCGCTCATGCTTACACAAATGGGTATGGCCTCCTTTCCTCTGCGGTTTGTGAGTGTGGCGCAGAAGAACAAATTGTCGACCATGTTGTCCTCCAATGTCGAATCCAGCAACCAGAGGCGTAACGAGAGGGGCAAAGGGGCACGATTCCCCAGGCGCCGAATCACTGCAGGTGCGCCGAAAAGTCACAAAAATACCACAATTCTTTCTTCAATACAGTACATTTGCTTCCGAAAGATCTTGGGTTCGAACATGGGGGCGCCAAACTTGCTTCTTGCCCCGGGCGCTAGTGATCGCCCGGGGCAATGAAAAAATTTTGCCGGGGACCGGGGGGGAAAATACATAAAAATTTAATGAGTGAACGCACAAAATCAGCAGATTTTCTCTTAAGATTCTCTCTCAAACATATGGTTTAGAACTACATTGTTTCAGTTGACTCAACGACAAAGTTAGTGCAGTGTGCATTCTTTCATTCGTGCCGGTAATTGAGTAAGCCTAACAGTCGCGACGGGAAATATTGGGATTGAGATTAAAGCGCCTTTTCGCTAAGATGCCACAATCAACACACTCTGTTAATTGTCATTCAACTTTCCCTCCCGAAGTTCTCGTTCCTTCTCATTGTGTCGTTCTTTTGTTATTCAGTTGAAACCATGTTTGAATTCTTGCTGGTGCGATCAACTCAGTTTGCAGATCTTACTGGGGAACATTAATTTTGTGAACTTTAAACGCGATCAACTCAGTTTGCAGATCTTACTGGAGAACATTAATTTTGTAAACAATAAACTTTTTGTTGTTTGTTTCTATTCTGTTAGTGATGCGTAACTCTTCATTCATGTCAGAGTTGTTGCGTTTGTTTCTCTGGTGGCATACTTACATTAGAAGCA
>JGI24159J19872_10009230_pt1 | contig 12930 bp, 5 predicted proteins | sample Ectturendosymbi4_FD_19872 | JGI IMG/M metagenome (IMG submission 19872)
AACCATCTCCATGATCATGTGGACCATGTGTCTGTCAGGCAGCAATCGCAGCAGCTTGTAGGTGAGGCAGCGGTGCCATATGAGTACTCATTTTCTCTAAGAGATGCTTCAGGCATTTTAGGTGGTTTAAATTTAGCCTATGTTTGAAGTCACGGGTTATTTGAAGCTTGACTAGTAAATGGCTGGTTTAAGGTAGACTTGGTAGGTGATGTTAAAGTTTTTTGCGAGCTCTTAGCCAGTGTAACTTGAAATGTTTTTTCTTAGCACAGATTTAACAAATTGTGTAGGCTAGTTGGTGCAGTAGAAATGTTTGCGACAAGGTATATGATGAATTATTTCCTACTTTTGCACATTTTTCAAACAAATAGTGTCAATACAAGATGAGGGCAGCCTTGACTCATCCAGCCTCAAAGCTTTCCAAAACAAGTCTCAGGTTGGATGCTTTTGTATGCTATGTTCCTGTTGTTAAAGGGATGAAATTTAAAACAAATTTAGTGTTTTAAATCTTCTTGGTTGTTGTTTATAGTTCCACGGATTCCCATAAACACTCGAATATGAACAAATTCAAGATACCACCTATGAAGCATTTTTTCAAAGGGCGATAGTGTGAAACTTTCAAAGCACTAAACTTTGTAGTTTATTGATGGTGAATGTAGAGGAACGGGGCGCGAAAATAAAGAAGTGTAGACGATGCCAACTTGCTATTGCCTAACTTTCATGTAATGCCAGCCTTGTCTTCCCAACTTTCAGTGTTTTCAAAGTTGTGTATCATGAACACCCTTTTGCATTTTCTCCTGCTATGTCAGTAATTCCATAGTCTCAGTAACGTATCCTTGGGTGGCCGTATCTTAAGGTTGATCAAAAGTGATTATCACGGTTGACTAAATATGGTTGCGTCATCAAACGGGCCCCCCTTTTGAATCTTACCTCGGTCCCCCCCAACCCTAAACCCACCACTGGGTATGATATTTTCCAGGCTTCAGCATGATCAATTTAGCAAACTTGCAAATAATATTTGTGGGCAATAAAGTAATTAACTAAATCGTTTCAAACAAAAATGCGAATTTCGACGCAAAAAATTTGAGTCTAGTGATTTTGTTCAGATCTCGTGAATTTTTCTTGTGGATCTACTTCTAGTGATTTTCGCAGAGAAACCTGTGGGGCATTGAGTTGGGATTAGGCTTTGGAGGGCCTCGCGGTGACGACTTTTCCCGGGGTTTCGCGATCATTTAAAATTGACAACTTCCAGTAGAGCGTATGATTGCACGCAACCATTTCTCATTGGTATAGTCAACACGTTCGATGGTAAATAGATTTTCCTCCAGAGTCCACTTTGCAGCAAACCTTTTGGAAATGGTGAAACCTTGATTTCATGTTCTGCATCAAGCACCGCATGCACACTACCGGCTACCACAAGCCGTAAACACAGTCACAACCTTTGAGATTTTTGTGAACACTAGTACAGTTCAAGGCCTCTAGCTGAAAAATGCCAGATAGGCGACAATTGAAATTCCATCAATGGAAACCATAGTTTTACTTCAGTCTTGCTTGGATTGCTGAACACTAAAAATCGTGGCATAGTAGTGACTGCTCATATTGACGAATAAATTATATCAAACTCAATACTCTCATTGCAACGTGCTGCTATCGAACATTTTATTCAACATCTATTTTAGGAGGAACCGCCGCTTTGCATAGATTTGTCTTTGCAGGAGACGGTCAAATTTGCAAAAACTCTTGAGCGCCCTTCATAAAAAAGAGAAATTTGTCTTGGATCGGGCACATCTGACACACAAACTGCTAAATCGGGCAAATTTATCTCACATAGCACTATAACGCTATATCCGACAGATGCAACATATCAAGTGTTATATCTGACAGAAATAACTCAGAAGGCGGTTTATCGGAGAGATAACCTACCAAGTGCTAAATTAGAGAGATTTAACAGTACCAGTTAATGCTAAATCGGAAAGGTATAACACATCAAGTGCTAAATATGGCAGAAATTATTCACAAAATGTTTGTATTTGTCATACATGCATAAATAACGCTTAAGTGTGAAGACTTATGCAAGGCTGATTGGTTGCAAAACTGTCATTCGATTAACTAGTCAAGCTTGAAGCCTGTAGTTGCTAAAATGCTACATTAGCAATTTGCGAATTATCTCTACAATATCGCGCTTTCACGTATGATATTTGTCAAATGTAGAACTAGATTTGGTATTGCTATCTGACGTAAATTTGGTGTTTCATTTCTGTCCGATATAGCGGTCTAAGACCAAATCTGTTCGATATAACAGATCGTGAAATAAATGCGTCCGATATAACATGAATTGCACTTTTCTTTACAAACGGTGCCCCATGCAAAACGCTAACAACAAGAACACAATGACTTTTACAACTTTGTGTTTTCCGGGAAATTTCTGGGAAGTTTCAAAGCCGAACATTTTTCTCTGGAAATTTTAAGGTCCAACGAATATTGGAGAAACGCAAAGAGCCACTGAGCGCATTGTCGTCCGCCATCTCATGTTCTCGTGCTCAGGAAGCAAAGCCCTTCACGAAATGACCAGCTTGCATCCGGGCCGAGCATACTTGCTCTTATGTTCATCAAACAGTTCCTGCAACTTCTCAATGTAAATTGTCTGAAGATCGAAAAGTTCTTCTTTCGTTGGATTAGGATTCTTCGTCAGCTCGATAGGTCTGCCAACTGCATTTAGGGATGAATTTCAGTTCGTTTTTTGCAACTAAACAGTACGATTGCTAAGTCTAAGAAACCGGTATCGAAAAGCACTTTTGCAAAACGTGTGCCTATTGCGAATGGTTTTTCCCATATTTGATTAGTCTATTTATGCAATTAAAAGTTAAAAAACATGTTTTTTATTCTCTTCCCTCATTTTATGTCAAATTCATTTCTTTTATATGAAGTTCACAGGTTCACCCGCGTTTGAAAAAGCACAAGCTATTTGTTTTTGCACAAATATCAATAACATGACACGAGATCAATGCGCGAAACTTGACTTTCAAAAGACACACAAGAGAAAACTCAGATAGTGAATAAATAGAAGTTTTATGTAGATCCATATTCTGATGAGATACTCCTTTATCGTAATATAGTTAAGTAACCTGCCCAGAGAAAGTTTGTGATTTTCCCTTTTCAGTATTCTGTATCGAAAGAATGCACTAGATCAGTGGTTCTCAACCAAGGATGTTCGCACCCCCCGGAGGTACGAGACATTATTCCAAGAAATGCCAGAAGTGTCCGTCTTTCTGACGGAAAATTCATCTATTTTTTACTCTCTTGCGGATATTTTTTTGTTTCCTTCTGCAGTGGATTATAGACAAAAAGGCGAAGTTCGTCCAAACATATATGTGTCGCGATATTAATTATTCCCGCAAACATTAACTGCAATCTATTCTTATTTATGGGCTTGTAGTTGTTTTTTCTCGAATGAATCAATCAGATATTGGCATTGCTTTTGCGGCATAACAATTACTTTTCTGGACAATTCTAGGATAACCTTAGAGTAGTATATACACAAGTTTATTCCGCATTTCATCATCCATAGTAAATAGTTCTGAGGTGAATCGATTGTAAAGCAAAAGACAGGAGTCGCGTGCACTGCCTTTCATACTGGAGTGAATTGTTACTGTGGAAGTGTTTTAAGGAGGCGTGAAAATCTGCTCTATGTAATTGCGAGTGGAGATAAAACATAACCTTTGCTGATTGTCATGATAACCCTTCATCATATCAAAGAAAATGAAATGTAACGATGACTACCTGAAGAAGGGGGTGCAGCCGGTGCGCCCACCAGGGCCCATAAGAGTCTAGGGCAGTGATGGGATTCGATCGGTTCGCACCGGTTAGCAAGAACCTGTTCTTGGAATTTCTTTAACCCGAGAACCAGTTGTTAGTTTAAGTCAGGGGTTCTCATTTTTTCCCCGTGAGCACCTTTTACTTAACACTTATTTTGACAAACCTCTCATAGACCTGTTACTAACTTTTAATAGTGAAAAACAAGACTAAAATTTGGGAAAATAACTAAAATCAATAATTTCCCTTGCTAAACTCTTCCAGTTGGCAACACAAAGATAAACCTTAGCACATATATCGGGCCAACCAGCATGGTTTGCCTCTGGAGACTGTGACAATGAGAACCTGTTGCAGTGAGTCCTGGAGTGAGAGAACGTGTTCTTAAAAATTTGAATCGCACCACTGCTCTAGGGTGTCCATGAAGCTCAAGGTACGAAAGTTAAATGAGCAAATATGCATAAAGTTTTTATTGTTTAAGTTTTATTTATATAGTCTTGTGCAAATTAATTGAATAAAGTTATTATTTCAATCATTATATAATGTATCGCCTTTTCTTTTGGTGTGCGTTTGAGAATATCTCAGTTGTTGCTGTTTCTGGTTTCACTGTTAGCCCAGTGCACTACAGCGTGACTTGTTGGAACAGTCAAAAATAAGTTTTATGACGTCACATAGGACTTTAATCAGCTCAATGGTGTTCATTGTTCGCACTGTTGGGGATTTTGTCCTTAGATTGGAACTTTTGACCCTTTTCAGGGATTTTTTAAGAATTTAGGGATTTTCGGAAAAGTATAAAAATGCGTAAAATGAATTATTTCAGTTTATTTTGCAAGTCAAATTTGGTTCTACTGTATTTTTAACATTTATCATCCACGGCTAGGACCATTTAAAGTCATAAAAGTCATATTTTTTTCTGTGCTGCAGGAAGCTATTAAAACAAAAATCACACCCCCACGAAGTCTATAACAAAAGTTAGAAAATCATAAAAGTCATATTTTCCATTTTAGGTCATAAAGTCATATTTTCAATATTTTCAACCTAATCAATACGGAAACCATCAAAACAATCTCAAAATAACAGGTGAAACTATTGTATCGCTAAGTCTGAGCTGCATCCTTCAAAGTGAACACACTTGGACACCTTACTAATGTTGGCAAAGACGCAAATGAACCAAGTTATTTGGATGAAATGTAATACACTGCCTAAAAATGCATGATCTTGATGCCCAAAAGCATAAACCAACGTCCATGCATTTTAAAAAAATTTGCTTCAAGCTATATGTTTTGCTCATGTTTTTAGCTGTTTATTTTGGTGAGGCCAGGGGCGTGGCAAGGGGCACAGTTACCCGGGCGCCAAGTCACCATGAGGGCGCAAATTCACTGCGGGGACACCGAAGGGGCCCAACAGTGTCACAAGTGCTTTCTTTAATACAGTACATTTGCTTCCAAAAGACCTCAGCTTCGAACATGTGGCCGTCAAACTTGCTTCTTGCTCCGGGCGCAATCTAACCTCGTTGCGCCCCTGAGTGGGGTTTCAACAAACCTTATGCTACCATCTTTTACGCCTATTTTTGTTGGTAATGCTTCTTTGTACAACAGATGTATCTTCTAGCTCAGTGACTTTTGTTTGGTCACATAAAGTCATATTTTCTGAAAAATAGTCATATTATCATGTGTTTTTGGATCATAAAAGTGGCCCTAATCATGGCACTCTGATTTCATGCTACCCCATCACAGATTTACGGATTTTTTGGTACTGTTCTAGGGATTTTTGGAGTTACATTTGTGAGAGCCCTGATAGTGTGATAGAATGAAGTCAGTTCTTCCTGTTATGTGTTGTGTAGTTGAGAGTGATACATGTTGGAATTTCTGTGATTTTTATCGGGCAGATATCGCACCTAGGAAGCGGAATTGCATTGTTACGCTTTCGGAACACTGAGACTATAGCCAGACAGCCATTGCAAACAGTATGCAAGGAAGACAAGTTTTGATTTTCAGAAGGATTTAATGCTTGCTGAAGTTCACATAAGCTCAANTNCATTGCGACGCTACCTACTGGAGGCTGNCAGAAAGGCTAACAAACCGCTGAAAAGCAGCTTCTTACTCAAAAACTGAATANAAAAATATTAGAATGGGCAAAAACGCATCTATATGGGATTGTACAAGACTGGAAAAAGTAGGCCTACTGTTTTCACATGAAAGTCATTTTTTGTTCAAGGGAAGCACAACAGATTTGTCAGGATCAGGGAGGGTGAGCGGGTAAGTTCTGGCCATGTGAACGAGGTAGTAAAACACTCCAACAAAAAGATATTTCCATGCGTTTTAACCATAGGTTGCAGAAATGGGGGGACTGCATGGGCCTAGACCCCCCCATTATTTCTGAGGGGACCTGGACCCCCACTTTTAAACATCGAATTTTGCCTAAATAAGTTTAAGTAACACAATTAGAAAGAACTTGTTATATTTATGTGCTCAAGCCAGTGTACCGCAGATAGATATGGTGTAGTGTAGATAGGGGCCGTTGAGGGCTAACAAACATTGCATAAAATTGCTTACACATTCTGACAAATGTTAATGACGTCATATTTCAATGCTTGTGACGTCACAATCGCCAATTCAAACCACAAAATTTTATATAGTTTTTATGACTTGCACTTGTGCCCCCAACTTTGAAAAAGGTTCCACCACCTATGATTTTAGCTTTTCTGGAGTAGGTTCATTTATACCAATTTAGGGCATGAAAAATTCAGACAAGAAAAGTCATTCCAGATATGAGAAGGGCATTTCTGATGGAGGAATATTCCAACAGGATCTTGTCCCAGGAAACACGAATTGAATGTGTTAGATTGGACGGGAAACTCGCCAGATCTTTAGCCCATGGAGATATTGTGATCAATAACAATACCTCTGTTACAAAAAATGGATTGCACCACCATGACTAAGGAAATAGAGGCCATTTTGCAAGATTTCTTTTATAATGCCACGGAAACGAAACTGGACCACTTGCTATGCAGACCTGTATGCATGGGCTTTCGATATGTTCGAATAACAAGATTCACAACGTTCAAAAAGCACATCAAGGAAGGGCATACAGCCGTTAGTTTCTAATTCCATAGTGAAGATAACACTATCATACACGACGTTATCTGGGCAAAAACCCTCTAATTGCTAGGTTGGACATGTACTAAGTGTGAAATGTGATTTGATCAAAATGCACATTTATATGTACATGGCGACTATTGGTTAGTGCAGGCTTAGGCTTACTAAAAATTTCAAATGGCAAATTTAAAGTTAATTTTTTCATTATCATCTATGAAATGCGTGTACATTTTTATGGTGATTATTAAGCCAAGAAGTAAAAATACAGGGAGTTTTCACTAAATTCTTCTTTTTTTGTATTTGGGTTATCGAATTGTTGAATTTGCTGTGTTAGTGACAATTGCTATAGTCTACTATTAATGTTATAATTGTGAATTCACAAAGCAACTGTGTTATGAGCCTTCCATTTGGTCAACTTGAAACATTTTGAAATTAGCGGACAACTTTGGTAATTGATTATACCGCAAAATAATGAATAGCACATATCATTTTCTAGACCTAACATTTTCTAGTCCTAATATTGAAAAGCTATTGAAGCTCTTAATCTGTTGCGATTTATAATTTAGAAAAGAACCCAAATCTGGTCTCGCACCAGCATCTTTGTTTCCTCGCAAGAGCCCTGATGACTACACTCATTTTGGTTTCACTTGCATCGGAAAAAACGAGGATTTACAAAAGCCTCAGTGCGTTATCTGCCAAACGGTTCTGAAGCCACCTAAGCTGCAAGAACACCTCGACAACCGACACGGTGGGACCAATGTTGCAGGGAATGATTAAAAATCTTTGCGAGCCCTTTGTGATTCTCTAGCAACCCTACCAAAATAAGTTTTTTGAATAATTCCTCAAAAATTCCTAAGGTTAATTATTGTCTTCCGTATACTGGTGTTAGCGGAGTGTGAGTAGCGTAATTAGGAAACATCAAAAGATATGAAAAACCTGACATTTCTGTGAAATTAGATTTTATCATATTGTCTTTCTTCGCCGGATCCAAGGTGGTAACGAATAACGATGTTATGACAGTGTTTTCAAACGAACTAATTTGAAAGAGCAGCATATTAACAATGACTGGACCAACACGTGAAAAATCTGCAGAAATATGTTTGTGATGCAGACGCATTTGGGAGATCACTTTCGTTTGCTTTCAACCTTTTGACGCCCAGCAGGAAGATTGCAGAGATCATAACCTTATGAATTAAACTGCGGAGTTTACAAAAACAAAAATGTANTTTGAGATGAAAGCAGGGCCAAGTTGACAGATCCCTCGAAAGTTTACANCAAGCCTGGAGCTTGTACTGCAATNCATGGCAGCCGGAGCCGGAGAGAACGTTTCCGGAACTTAACATTTTGCACGTCTTTAAAATAAATTTATCGGTTTATTACAATTCGTTTCAACAATCTTGAATAAGAAATCCGAAGAGAGGCTTCTGCTGATTGAAAATGTAAGAGGCGCTGACGAAACTTCAAACCTTAAGAATATGTTTTTGTCAGCAGTTTTGCACACGTTTTGAAATTATTTTTATATAAAAGCAGAAATTTGCGTAAGAATACTTTGTACTACCCATTAATGAGAGGAGCAAGGATTGCCGACGGTGAATAATGCCTATTTTGTTTGATATCTACACGAAACAAAACTTATACCTCAGGCATCTCCCTTACGCACACTCACCCACTGTATGGACACTTTTCCTGTACGGCATAATTCCATAAGTGTATTGAAAAAATCCTCTCGCGTGAAATGAAGGCAGACAAAATGTGGCGTATTTTAGAAGGAATTCTTGAAAGGCCCGAGACCAAGATCCTTTTGGATAAGGTTCTTGTAACCACAGATCTTGGTCTCCGAAGGAAATGACTGGAACTAATGGAACTCTGCAAAACAAATTGACAGCTTTCTTAACTGAATGATCTACCTATGTTGTTTAAATCAAATATAGCTTTGCATCATTAGCACTAGAGCCAAATGAAATTATTTTGAGGAATATGAAGAACAAGGAAATATGATATTACAAGATGTTTCCAGACAAGTCTACTGCTTGCTTCTAGGGTTTTGCACATTTACTGGGTAAGTTGTTATGGGTGTAGGAAGGGGGAGAGGAAGCCTTGATCCCCTGTATTTTGAAATTTGATATTTTCCTGTGAATGTTCAAGTAGGAAAAATGTTTTTCTTGTAGTTTCGATTGGTAAAATGAGGTTTCACCATGTATGCTGCAGAAAGCAGACAACCTATTTGTACAGGACGATTTTTTAATTTTTGGTGGAGTAAGTTATATTCAAATATTTTTCCAGGACATATACAAAATACTTCACGTTATAAAAAACCCTTGCCATGGTTTTTCAGGGAGGCAAAAGAAGGATGTGTAAAGAGGTTCATGCAGTCTACATNAGGTTCAACATTCTTCAGTAAGGTTTTGCATTTACCAGGTCTGTGGAGCCGGATCCTAAGCAATTTTGGATGATTGGAGGTGAAGCCGGAGCAGATGGTGAAAGCCTTTTAGATGGTGAAAACCGGAACATAAAATTTGGGTTTCGGTTCCACAGACCTGGTTTGTGGGGCAAGCAAGTTGACTTTAGGCGGGGCGAAACTGGGTTAAAAATTTATGTGGGGTAATTTAGTGTTGACCCCTTTCCCGTGTCAGTGGGAAAGGCATCAACTTAATAAGTTCAAAAATCGCAAAACCCGTCGATGTGCTAAAATAGCTTGCTAACATTATGTCAGTAAAATTATTAATGTTTTATGATGCAATAACCCATTTTTGCGAAAGATTAGCTCACTACTGCCGGCCGATGGTCCACACTTAAGTGTTACACTTGGTGAGTAGGGAAATTTGCTTTTTGCAATCTCGAAGTGGAAAACGGATAAGACCAGGGCCGGATTAACGGTACTGTAGGCCTTAGCCAGTTTCCTAAGGAAGGGCCTATAATTTTGCAAAATAAGCTGCAATCACTGGAAAAGAAGAAACATTACTATTATTCTCCCTTTCTCTTTGTTAAATGTAATGTTAAATGAAAGAGTCTTGCAAAACAATTGAATTACTTTAGTTAGTGTGATCAGATATATCGTCAAATTTGATAAATGTTNGAGATAATTCAGTAGTTACTTGTAATAAAACAATAAAAAAAATTGAGGGCCGATTTTTGCAGGACCTAAGTCTATAGCCTCAGTAGCCTAATGGTTATTTCGGCATTGAATATGACACGTTTTAGCACCCAGTCGAAGCCGGAAAAGCACTTTCTAGAAACGGATGCAGCGTGGCTGCTTCCAAACTGAGCTCCGCAAATACAAAAATCATGTTGGATGTGTGATATAGAGACAAAACACTAAAGGATTCAGAGTGAGGAAGACAGGGAGGTACGGGACAGCCAGAACTAGACTTAGGCCTACACCTACTAGAGAGCAAAGAGAAAGTGAATTATTAAATAAATCACGTAAAAATTTACTTGATTGCTAATTGTTTGTTACTTAAATTCTTCCGTACATTTTGTGGTTTTTATTTGTCATGCATGAATTATTTCATTATTTAGGCTGTCAAGAATTTTGCCATTAGTTTATTTGCTTGTTAATAAAATTTGTNACATAAAAACGGGAGAATTGAAATAATTGAAAAATATCTTGGCAGCACCAAAAGAAGCCAGGATTGCCCATGTGTATATCATTTTCCTCGTTTTCGTGTATATCAGTTCTTCTCAAAAAATTTTCCACATGTCCCACGGTTCTCAGTTTTCACTGGATCAAATCATTTTGGAGTTGAAGCCGCAAACTTTGGATCTGGTGCTTACAAGCTAAATCAGAGCAGTATTGCATCTTTCTCAAAAACTGAGGAGAATGCATATAAAGAATAAGAAGGAAATAAAGTGGGATCAACATGAAAGAAACTACTGTAATGAATTCTTTGTCTAGTAAACCAAAAGAACTACCTTTCAAGCTGATTCTTACCCATTGGTCACAGCCAGTTTTAGAAAACCGAACCTTGGTTTCAAAATGAGTTGAATATCACCTGGACGAGCCAGCAACGATTCTGGTGCTCCACCTGCACAAGAAAGAGAAACTTTTCAAAACAAAGCGCAGCTGCAGCCGTTTACGGTTAACATAAAGCCGATGTAATACAAGCCAACTTAGTCTATCATGTCGCCTTCAAACGGTTGACTTTCGTGCATTGTGGATGAGATATTGTGAAATTTGCTTACATATGGTCTGATTCCAACTTTGGTCCTGAGATATATGGGTGACCTTTGTGCATTATGGACGCGGTAGCAGTGAAACGACAGGGAGGTATGATAAAATTCAGTGTGCGGCAAACAAAAAGCGTTTGTGGAGAAAAACAAACTCGTATTTGACGTTTTTTCCTGCAACATGCATGGACTTGCAGTTGCATTTCCTGTTTGGATTTTATGCTAGTTTTGCTGTAAGTTTATGANTGCTTACTGCGCCATAGCTTACTCTCAACGTTTTTTATCAAACTGCTGCAATTTNTCAAACACCAATAGGCCCTTTCTTTGATGTTGCTGACAAAAAGCAGTAGTGTATGAAGTCGTGTATCCAAAAGCTTGGTAGTGGACAGTATGCCAATAACAGATCCAGGCTGTGACTTGAAATATTCGTACTTTTTTATTCCATTTACAACCTATATTTTGCAATAAGGTGCACAAACAAGGTTTTGTAAATTTTTTGAAGTTCTAAAGCAGCTTATAGCAATGTTATGAAGTTTTCCGGCTTGCAACNNTAATCCTTCAGTTCATTTGCCACTGTGCAAATATTTTTACAGNGCCAGTGTGACAGCGAAACCAGATAAGACATCAGGAGTAGCTAATAATAGCCTATCCGACANGTTGTGGGTTGCTGCACATCGCGTGCGATAAATGTCTGCACATACAACAGGGCAGAGATTACTTACATATTGTGCACATGACTACATGCACTAGGACTGGCTGCCTACGCCTCAAAGTGAATTTCAGCCTCCACGAAAGTGTTTCGATGACAAAACAGACCAAGACCATTTATCTACGTCGTGCGCCAGGCCACAGAACCAATTCCAGTCCAACCAGCACCGAAGCAGACGGAAAATTAGTGGGGGGGCTAGTAACGACGATTTCTTGTTGACGTCATCCCTTTTTCTCTCTTTCGTCATGTTACAGACGGTATGTTGCACAGATGATTTTTGCATTTTATTACCAGGGTTGCAGTTTTTACAACAACGTCAAAACTTGGTATAGATTTCAAAAAAATTTTCTCCTNGTGTTTGCTTTTAGAAAAGAGTTTCCCTTGATGTTTAGAGCTTGTGATGAACAAGTGTTTNAAAATCTGGGACAATTTTTGTGGCAAATGCAGTTGCTTTTCAAAGCATTGCAACATTATGATGTAGCAGTTTCAACCTTNAAATTGTTGAATATTTCAGGTGNTCAACACAGAGAAATCCATGGTGTTATAGATATGCTATGGATTAATTAATGTTTAGAGACGCTACCTGCATCCTTGTATACAAAAGATTAGAGCANAAAAATCAAATATTCTATGCGAATAATACCTGCAAACAATCGAAACTTTGAAGATGTTTTTAAAATAAAAAAGATTACGGCATCAACCATTTATTTNAATAAAATCTCACTGGGTATTTCGAAGAACAACTATTTTGATCGTCAGCATAATCAAATCAAACGTGAATGCGTTACACAACATATCCCGCATGCTGGGAGTGAGCACAGAACACAACAATCGACCGAAATTTTTAAACATTTTTTATCAAGCTACAGCACAACACATTTCACTGTAAAATCAACTGCGTTTTGTTTCAAGTACCAGGAATGATGCAGCAAATATTTCCCCCGTCCGGTCTGTTCAATACTGATTGCAAGCCTTTTCTTGTTGACGACACCAAACCTTGAGACATAAAAAATAAAGATGTGACTGTTTGTTCAAGACCTAGTTTATTAGGAGAACGAAATATTTTTCTTCTCGTACAGGGTGACCCAAAAAGATGTGTACCCATGAAAATTTCAATTGTGACTTTGATTAAAAAGCTATTTATTTCAA
>JGI24159J19872_10009231_pt1 | contig 12929 bp, 9 predicted proteins | sample Ectturendosymbi4_FD_19872 | JGI IMG/M metagenome (IMG submission 19872)
ACCCGATTCGGCCAAGGAAAATTCATGGCCTAACGATGGCGCTCAAAACACCTCTAATTGTATGAAATTTAGACGGAAATTTTTCGGGTCACTACAGGTCCGATTGGGAAAGCGAACTCAGCCTACGGACCCCCCTTTCCACCAATGTGTGATTGTTTGAAGTCCACCAAGGTACGAACAGATAACCATGTGCACCTGAGTTGCAACCTTTTTCACAAAAGGTATGACGCCAGTTTCTGGTCGCCGTCGCCAACATCGTGCATCGGTAGAAAGGTACTTTACATTAAAAGAACGAGCAATACTGAGACAGCACATTGCAGGCTTAAAGTCGCAAATGTACTGGAAGACCAAGACCGCATCATACGTCGAGCAGCAGTAGCTGGCGATGGAAACAGAAATCGAGAGTAAAAGGTAGATTCGTATCAAAATGTACCGGAAGCGGGCGCCGACGGATCTGCACGCGAAGCGACGATCATCTCAGTCCGATGCGTTTCGTATTGGGCAGAAAGTAGGAGGCGACGGAACCGCATAACAGAACGGCGCAAACAGTCATGATCGGCACGGTGCAGTCCGCGTCGATGAATATGCCGAAGATGAGGTTGCCCATGATCGATGCCACCCTCGAGATCGCTGAAACAAACGGCGCCGCAGCGATGAATCGAAACGTCGCTTCCTGACGAGCGCGAGCGTTCGTTTGTTTGTTTGTTTGTTAGAAGCGCGCGCGGTGGTGAAGTTCAATTGAAAACAGTTGAAAAGAAGCGAAATCCGAAACAACGCGGCAGGGAATGCGGAGGCGTCATCTGAAGCAGGGGTTCCCAACCTGGGACAATGTACCCCTAGGGGTACATTTGCCTATTTGAAGAGGTACGTTCGGGTTAGCAATAGGAGAAATTATATTTATGTTATTTACTTCCAAATATTTACACATATATCAGCCAACAAATTAACGTTGAGACATAAAAACGGAGTCTAGCTTTATACTTTTAAAAATCTAAAAGTTCCATTAAAAATTCAGTGGGTTTTTGTTATTTTACTCAACCTTCTTGTCATACGAAATTTTAGAGGTACATGCTAGTCTGTCGCAATGCTGAAGGGGCTCATGGTCACAGAAAGGTTGGGAACCCCTGATTATTAAAGAATTCGTGAAATGAAATTCTAAAAATTTCAAATCAACACATGACGCAACAGGCCACCTTTTCTGTGAGGATTGAATGGTCAATCGATTAGCTTGCACGTTAACCTTATGCACAATGACAGCGCAGCTCCCTGATCAACACGGGAACAAGCCAGCTCATATTTCGAANAGCAAGCGATTCTGGAGCCTTTTCTCGCACCTCACCTGTCAGAAAACCAGACGCCGACGCGCGTACGGACGTGTCGTACATTTCCGGAGTTACGACATCCGCTCCGTTCCAAACCATGGTCGAAACGGCGTTGAACACTGCGGACATAACCAAGACCTGAAAAAAAAACAAATTGCGTTACACTCAACAGCCCAATTTAAGAGGCGGGCGATGAGACAAACCTTTACCAGCGCAGACCAAGGTTGTGGAGTAGAAGGTAAAATTGTCTGACTCTTTAACATAACGTGAATGAAGTTTGGCTGTCAAACAATTTTGTAGCAACTAGCAAGCAATGGAAATCGTGATGCACAGCAAGAATTCTCTGTTGCAACACAAGTTTAAAAAAGAATTTGTACCATTCCAACAGGAAGTCGCAGCTTAGGAATGTGATGTAAAAATGATACAATTGGACTCCTGGTGTTGTTAGGAATCCGACTCCACCCAAAAACACCAGACTCCGCAACCCTGGCGCAGACGACGCATTCAATACACAGCTGCAATTGACAGTCTTAGCCACTACCTTACAGACGAGATTACTTAATTAAGTACTATAAAGCAGTGAACCACAGCAAACCGATCGATAATTACAACTTTTTGTTCCCGCTTTCCCGCTTCACATGCCGGAACTTACGTTCAACTGTACCTCAACGCTTTGTAGCGCTGCTTGATTGTAACATAAAAGCTTTTTGGGTTCGTTCGCCGCGAGCAAACGAAGTCATGACTACTCGCAATCACAAATACTCATCTGTTCTTGGCAAACCGACAGTGTCGCCTGTAACGCGAAACATTAATTTGGACTGTCAACTTCCCAGCCAGACAGGCTGGTCAAAAGCAAGTTTCAGCACCACAATTGCCAGCACGAGTATGAACGAAAATCTTCCGCAGTGTTTCAGTCAGGTCAGGACGGGACCATGTGCCAGGACACTGCATGTCCAATGAACATCGGTAAACACGGTTTTATTTGCGGTCGTCAAACATGTTCGTGCCCCGATCTAGTTATATCAATATCAACCGATAACATGCATCGCGCAAAAGTTGAAGCCGCTTGCCTGCACTTTGTTCTTGACGACCCAGAAGAAAAGAACAGATATGCCAGACAAAACAAAGTTGACAACTGAAAAACAATAGAATGGTGGCAGGTCAGCAACCATCAGCGAGCGCTTTTAAAAATGTCAAGAAACGCGACTTTTCCAATGTATGGTGTGGTTACCGATGCGTTCCAGCATTTCGACTTTAAATTTTGCACTTTCAGTCTAAAAACTGTTTCTGTCATGATCCTTAACATAACGAAAATTGAGGCGTTTGACAAATTCAACGCCTATTATATATCACGCTCACAACACAACATGACATGATACAAAAATTTCATAAAAATTAATGTTACCCCTTTGCGGCGGTACATCCAACTTACTTAGGATCCATCTGCCGCCAACAATATCCACAATCAGAATGGTGAGTATGTTGGCCGGTAGTTGGGCGGCAGATCCTATCAGTACGTCCACGTAAGCCGAGGTTTCTGTGCCATTTGGAGGCGTAGACGCTGTCTGGAGTGACGGAACGCGCCGGTTGTCGGCGGGGCTGCAAGGGGTTCCAGACGATTTCTCCATCCTTTCCATTAGGGTCGGCATCCACATCGTCATTCCGTAACCGCTGCGCGGATAGAAAAATCGCGTATATCGAATAAACAACCTTGACAGCCGGCTGCGTGGTACAGAGGGTCGGTCATGCGCGTGAGTTCGACTCCTGTTCGGGTCAAACAGGAGACTTGAAAAACACAACTTTCCAGCTGCGTGCTCGGCGTTAACGGATAGGAGCAAGGGAAGGCTTCACGCGTAATGCTACGGTTGAGTAGACGACAATGCAGCATACGCACAAGTAAGGTTGCTCGATATAATCGTTTTGACCAGCACGCCCGGGAACCTCCAGGTGACAAAGTCCACTTTTCATTTTGATGAAAAAGAAGGCGTTGCCCGATTGCCACAAAAAAGACTTGCAACCCGTGTATCGCTTTCGTGATTCATGGCACACTTCAAAACTTGCACCCATTTAGAAAAGTGTGCCAAAACGTTTTCAAACGCGCTTTGAAGACCTTGTCCATGAACTGGCTGCAAGATCGAAACGTCAACATGATGTTGCTCTCGTCGAAATATGTTCGCCGCTTCTCTGACTTCCAACTCTCGCTAAAAAGCTACTGCACACCAGAGATGGGCAAAATGCGAAGTTGCAAGCTGTGCGGAGCGTAGAACCGCAGGTTTAGTCGCAGTGGAGTATCAGTTTTCAATACGCGTGCCTGCACGCTTAGGTAGGGCACACAGCATTCTGCGGAATAAACTTTAAAATTTTCGAATTTGGCGGAGGCAAATATTCCTGGATTTGGGTGGAACGGATGCGGAGTCACAAAAATGAGATTTTTCCACCTTTGCTGCCCACACGCAAACGTTACGCAGCCAACAAAAAAAACTGGGTTAAGACGACGTAAAGCAAAACATGCCGCGACAAAGCAATATACTGGATTCATGGTCTGTCCAATGCGGAACGACGCACATCCAAGTACTGAATAAATTAGAGAAATGTTTGCTATAAGCAAGGGTTGTGCCGTCGACAAAAACTTTGTGGCGGATTACTTTGGTTGACATTTCGTTGTTTCTATCGTTTGTAAACAAAAATAAAAAAATACGTCTCTCACCCGAACGAAATCGAAAAGTAAACTATAATCAAGGCGATCGAAGTTTTTCTGGAATTGCCAGTGCCGTCACAAATGACAAGAAACTGCTTTTTGATATCTACTCCGATCGAAGCGAAGCACTTGCACAGATCTCTGAGTAGTCTCGCGGGATTGCACGTGGAACACGGTACGCGAAGCCTGCTTCTGCAAACGTCATGATGCAAAAACTTGACGGTAATGTCTTTACAAACGCTTCGCAAAAAAATTATTACAGCAACTCCTTTATTTCGCGCAGGTCTCTCCAAATCGCGCCAACTTCTTCAATTTTATTTATGCGAGACTACGTAAGAATTGCAAGATTGTCATGCGCACTTTACTGCTGCTAGTGCTAAGAATATGTTCGCGTGGTTCTTAATTAAACACCGTCTAAAGAAAGTAGCTCAATTGTACCGGTTCATAACTCAACATGTCTTTTTTCAGCGAAGGAGTTGACAGATCGATCCACAGTCACACTGAGTCACTCGCTTCAGGCCAGGAGCGTTATTCATTTCAGGCTTGGGTCTGTTACCGATTGTCATCAGCCAATTAATAAATCAGTGGTTCTCAACCGCGGCTACGAGAACCGCATGCGGCTCCCAAGCGCCCTTCGTGCGGCTCTCACCACTCTTTCAGTAACACCTCTAACAGTCTGTGTAACAGAATTCGTTCTGCAATGAAAGGAAACGTGTCAACCGACTTGTGTTCAAATTTTTTAGTGCGCCTCTCTAACAAAATCGTAGGTCTGTATTTGGCTTCTTTTAGCGAAAGGGTTAAGAACCACTGATATAAATAGACACATGTATTTTAGAAGGTACAAGAAATAACATATTTTCGAAAGAAGTGATAATAACGGTTAAGGAGATTGCCATCCTCTGCTGGAAGGTGTTTGTAAACAGAATTCCAACTCATATACGCATTGTCAACTTGAACGGCGGTGAAACATTTTGACGCCACCCTGTGAGTTTGCAAATTCGTTAAAGACATTATATAGAAGCAAACACTGTGCAGCGATGTAACTTTTTAACTTATTCGTCATCGGAACGTTCGGCATTACAGTCAGTGGACTGAACTTTACAGAAAGTAGCTAACATAATGGTCGGCAAACTGTGGGCATTTAGCATTCTTTACTGGGCCGCACAACACGTCCTGTTGTGAGTCGCGTGGTATGTAAGAGCTATCAGTCCTGCGCCGATTGCGTAGGCGAAAGCATAGTCTAATGCAACAACCAAAGGACTGTTTTCGTCATACGGTTTATGACATAATGATACCATAATTATGTAACAGGTAACTGAATTCAGCATAAATTTGAAATTGGGCCTTCAAAAAGAGCCTTCAATTACGACTGAAAGGGTGGTTTGGGTCATCATAACGAAAGTTTGATCATTGAGCTAACTAAACCAACTATACGCCATACAATGTCAATTACAGTTTTCTAACCCCAAGTACAAGATACTAGCACGATTTTTCTACTTGCTAAGACAATAATCAGCATGACTGGAAATACAATTGTATATTTAGCAAACTGCTAGCAATCTGGAACGTAAATAACGGGAAGATAAACGTCGTCATTTAGGTGAGGAACGATGTGTGGGAAAAAGTCTCAAAAATTAATGGGACAAGACAACAAACAAACTCTTGAGGCAAGACCCACAGCACACCTTGTCAGTCTTAAAGGTCGAACATACGTTTCGGAGCGCGGCTCATTGTGGTTCAATGAGGTCCACGAGCTCAGCAGAGGATCAACAGCGCTATCGTCGGCAGATATTCCTGCAAACTGAAATGAAGAAGATCTTTCAATTGTGATGGCTTGGGCTTGTGCGTGCGCACGCACAATCTCTCGACAACCGCATAAGATTTTAACTTTGACACAAAATGCTTCCAGACCAGTGGTTCTTCACCAGTTCTCTACCACGCCTCCTCCAAGTAATTGTTCTTTGTTTCAGCCACCCTGACTTTAAACAAGTAAATTGGATGGAACATTTTCCCGCTCAAAAACTTCTAATGTTGTAGAGCTCGTGAGAGCTCAATCACCCCTAGAAATTTCTTGACGGCCCCTGGGGAGGCGTTCCCCAACCAGGCTAAGAACCACTGTTCTAGACCCCTATCATTTATGAGAAGTATTTCCGGCGATAGTAGCCTGCAATCGCTCTGACCGTCGCAACACAAAAAATACGATTTGTCATGAACCTTGCGCAGGAAACATCAACATCCGCAGCACACACACAACAAACACAGTCGCTCCGGAAAAAACGCGAAACACTGTTTTCAGCAGATGCAACGCATGCGAACATAGCGTTGCGCAAGAGCTGCAAGTCACTTTCAGCATTCCGAAAACACGGTAACGCAGGCAGTACACAGACAGATTAAACCCGCGTCGTGTCCGCAAAAATCGAGCTGCGTTTGACATGCGTTCGGAGCAAACGTGGTGTTTCACGCGCGGACGCTGATTAAAGCACGGTGTCGCACTCCATTTCAAGATTTTAGGATTGAGGATGCGTACGTTTACTTGAAATCGTTCCCAATTTTTTTTATTTGTTGAATGATTCGACTGCGTCACATTTGCGGGGACCAATTACTTGAAGGTGGAAAGCAGAATTGAAAATGAAGTCATGCCTTTGAGCGAAACGTTACGAACTACGACTTTCAGGAAATAGATTAGCCACAAACTTGAAGGTTTTGAATTATATTACATTGCGCAATATGATCTTTTCTTTGTTATCATTATCCATCATTAAGCATTTTGCTGTTTCCATATGTTCCATATGTATTTATCACTGTCGGAACAAAGCGGATCAAAAAACATTGTTTTCTCTACCAGTTATTGTCATTTGAGAAAATATGCCCTACACCTGTAAAAGGCGATCTTAGGCGATAAATCATAAAATTGTTTTGCTGATTTTGTGGCCTTTTACGGTTAAACATTTGCTATAAAGTTCTTTATTTTGACAAACAGCAACAAATTCAGCACATTTTTCTGTCAAAATCAACAACAAAGCAATTTTCCGCTATTGAAACAGGTACCGTGGTTTAATGACAACCAAGCTATCGAAATGATATACTCAAGCGCTGTACAAGTAATAGCACCATGGGAAAAATCGCTGTTCTTTCTTGATAGAAGTGCGACTTGTGATCGGTCCGGTATAACTTTTTAAAGCAAGTGCTAACGTTAGACAGACGAAAATTCAATTTTAGATTGCATGCAATACAGCTGGAAGCAGCATCAACAAAGCAACGAAGAAAAATACTGTTATGTTCATACGGACAAGACAAGTCAGCGGCGTGATAACTTCAACTTACTGGGTAATCTTGCCGTGGGTTGTTAACCCTGTAAATTCTCTTCAACACGTTATAAGCCTCAACCGATTTTCCTTTCCTCATTAGAAACTTCGGGCTTTCGGGCATAAACCAGAAAAATATAACAGAAGAGATGCTGGGAACTGCACAAATTATAATGAAAAAGCGCCAAGACTCGCCGAATGGCGAAAGCGATCCGAGATTTCGCTCTGCGGGTAGGATGGCCCATGCCAAACCTGTTAACAGAAGCGGTCGTCATAATGCAGTTCAACGACCTAACGAATGTGGCACAGATAGAAGTATCCCCAAGTTCCAGTACATGGAACACCGTTCGAAAAAAATTATATCGGACACATTAGCGCAAAACACTGCAGCTAAATCGGAACAGATTTAGCTAAATCAGAACAAACACCACCATGGTTTCACCGACGAGCCTAGTTGTTGTCACCATGCTTTTACCAACGAATTGCTGGCACAGTAAACAACTGGTCGTTTAAGACTTAAGTGACCAAATCTGCTCCGATTACGCTAAATCCGTCTGATTTAGCAGATTTTTGTGTTAAATGTGTCCGATGTAATTGTTTTGCGAATGGCGCCCCATACCAGTTTCTACAAAGACAGTAACAAGCGGTACAGACAGTGTTTCGTCCAAAACGGCAATAAGACTTCTCGCCAAATTATGCTTGAAACACTGAAACACATTCGGCCCAATTTCTGAAATTCAACGATGAAACTCAAAGAAATTTTGTTGCTCGTTCAGTTCTTCAATGGTGAAAAGTAAGTTGTCAAAACAGCTACATATCGTAGAGCGGTGTGAAAACCTACAAGTTGCGACTTGTAATTTTAATCTTTTTACATGTCGTAAACATGTCATTACCATCCGTACAGTACGTTTCATTTGGACCAAAAAATTAACATCAAACCATTTATCTGCGCATTGCTAGAACTCAATCTAGGTAAAGCAACGGTTTCTCAATTTCCAATCGCACTGCGAACATTGCAAATCATATATCTGTTGAGCAACAAACGAATTTCGAGCGATTTTTACGCCTCATTTTCAGCCTGTTTGCTTTCGTGACACACTTTGCAGTACTGCACATTGCACAAGTCCACAGCTGTCGTGACGCATTTCCCTCTCCAGCAACTACGCAATGTTTTTACTATACTCGAAAACTGTAAGCAATGTATTGGGCAAAGTCATGCCAATTTCTTCTGGTGGCTTTAATTTGCCTGCATCGCATTTTGCATTTACTTATCTTGCTGACGCATTGAACATAAGAAACCTTATACAGCCCTTAGAACATGCTTTTACTTACTTTTATTAACTAACTGTTTCCTTTAGTCTAATAAGCAGCTTCGTCTTCGGGTGGACTGAAGTGACTCTGGCCTTTCAGCCTCCCATACCCCCGTACATGTTATGAATTGGTCTACTTGGAACTTATCACAGCACTATATGCAGCTGCTAAACATCACTGTAATTGTGTTAGTGCAATCTATTCGTGTGCTCTTTGCTAGCACCACATATTAATAATGCTTGTGTTCTTTTCATCTATCTACATGTCCCTTGTAATCGCCATGTGTGTGCAAATTGTGCTTCGTTGTAAACGGATGTGAAGACATTAAACAATCGACACTTTGACTCATGGACCGTTAGCAAACGTACAAAAACTGTGTGTCTCTTCCACATACATGCGAGGTGCATGTCCACTATTGTGACTTAGAGTCTAGCACTGTAACACTGTTAACAAAACACGAGAAGAAATGAACAACGTTCAATATTGCATTCTACGTGTTACTTATCCGTTTCCACGAGCAAATTAAGTTCATTCATAACGAACGCTATTTTAAAGAAGGTTTAGCTTTCAGTGCGTTACTGACCGGCAGTTAACATGTTGCCAGCCATCCAAAATGTGGCCAACGCGCTGATCATGGCTCCGCGTTTTTCCTTCGGCTGGAACTCACTGAAATATGAGAAGCAAACAGGAAGGCTTCCACCAGCTCTGAAACAAGTTTGAGGATAACTTTTGAGAACTTAAAATGATGCTGCACATGATTTAAAAAATCTCACGCCAGATTTCATATTTGCAGCCCATCATTCGTAACTGACACGCTAAACACTATTTGTTTTGAAATGATTTGGCCCTGCTGAGATTTCGTACTTGGTATTTGAAAGGACTTGGTACTGATCGTAAATGGGCGGAAAAATCTTCCTACGCTAAAGACAAGATGAAGCACCCGTCCGATTCGCCACAATCGTTAGCATTTTCCAAGGTGAAGAGCAACCTCAGTTACGTTCGCGCGCAATAGCAAACGAAGTATGGTCGGAAATACGCAATTCTGGCGGCAATTCTGAACGCAATTCAGGCAGCATACTTTCACACCCTTATAGCTGCTGAGTGGTGTGGCAAGGAAACGATGAAGGCGAGCGGTCATTTCTTCTCACTGCCCGTGGAATTGATGATGCCGATCAGGTTTTATTTCGAAATGTGATAAACCTGATGCATTTCGATATGACCCAACGCTTATTATGCTGAACCATGGTTTGTCGCGATGTCTAAAGTAAAAGCGAGCGCTTGCCATTACTTAAGGCCAATTGGATCTGCGCTGTAGCTGGCTGCATGGGTTTTAAAGGTAATAACGCGTCTAATCAGAAATCATGTGAATAACGAAGCAATGCCATTTCCAGCTGCACGTATGTTTTTTGCCAGAATGCTTACTACTGGTAGTTTTCCAACAGATGCGATTTCACTATTAACACTTCTGAAAACATGCGCCCAGAAGATAGTAACAACTTTACTGACAAAGGAGAAAAAGAAATTGCGGCTGCATCACTGATGAGCAATGCAACCTCAAGACCAAAGCAAGAAAGAAGCTGGGAAAGAGAATTTGTTCGCCACAGCAGTAAAAGGAAGGTGTTTTCNNCANATATTTCTGTGAGAAAATTGTGATGAGCAGGAAGATCAGGTAGAATTTACCCCTTCACAGCCCAATATGTTTTNTCGAAATATTTTTTATTTAAAAAGTTTTTCAGGTTTTTTGGGGAAAATATTTTTTCAAATTTTCGTAATATTTCTTCGTTTATGTAGTTGCCACATTGTTTCTGCAACCACATCAATTCAACATACACCGCATTTCACCAAAAACATGCGTGTTTTGGGGACATTTTTTTAATCTCACAAAAAATTTGTTCATATGTTTTTTCCACCTTTTTTCAGCTTTCTTGTTTTCTTTGAATTATGTGATGTTTTTCCATACATTTGCTGTTTATGCAACCACCTCCAGACGTAGCAAATTGCCTTTGTCAAGACATCTCAGGGCAGGTTGGGCTTCCACATCAACTAATCCTATTAAACATTTGTTTATCCAATTAATTCGACCTGCCTTCGTAGCACTACGTAGCAGCACGTCTGTGAACGCTAACACGCCATATCGACGTAACGGAATGTGACGTTGCTGGTATGTTCAGCGTTTTTTCGAACACAGGAAACGTTACATTCATTACCACTGTCCGGACTTCATATAACTCTTGTTTACAAAACAAAAAATAAACAGTGTAAACGTTTCGCTGTCATTACTTTTGCATCACTTTGTCTTCACACACGCGCTTTTATTCTTTATTCTGCTTTCAATGCTTATCGTTTTAAATGCTGTCGGACCTTGAAACAAGAATTGCAAGCAAAATGAAGACGAAAAGCGCGTGTGGGAAGACTAAGAGATGCAAAAGTAATGAGTAATGAATTACTTTTGCATCACTTTGTCTTCACACACGCGCTTTTATTCTTTATTCTGCTTTCAATGCTTATCGTTTTAAATGCTGTCGCACCTTGAAACAAGAATTGAAAACAGAATAAGACGAAAAGCGCGTGTGGGAAGACTAAGTGATGCAAAAGTAATGACTGCTAAACGTTCAGACAGTATATTAAGTCTGGACAGCAGCGATGCGAAATTCCTGATCGTAACGTTTCCTATTTTCGACAGAATGCTTAACAGACCAGCGACGTCACATTCCGCTTTGTCAACAATCGCTGCAACACCATGGACCGCCGCCGTTGTGTCGCGTTCAAGTTTACCGACGTGCTTGGTTTCCAACGCCCAGACAAAGGTGGTGGTACAAAATCAAGAGCACAGAGTTAGCGCGAATTAATAGGACAAAGAAATGTTTAATCGTATTAGCTGACACCAAAACCGAACCTGCCCTGGGATGTCATGACAAAGACAATTTGCGACGTCTCGAGGTGGTTGCATAAACTGCCAATGTATGAAAAAAACATTTCATAAATAAAAGAAAACATGAAAACTATGAAGAAAAGAATTTGCATAAAATTGAAAAATGTCCCCCAAAACTGTATTGCATAAACGAAAAAAATTTTGCACAAACTTGAAAAAATATTTTGCCCAAATTACTGAAAAAAGCAATTGCTTTCATTAATAAAGGCATATTTTGGTGTGATGGTGTGAGACCAACTAATTAGTACACTGAACGGCACTAAATTAGCATTGTGACTGACACCATTACACTTTCAATTGCATTTTACTTTATCAAGCATTTAGCATTATTCATACAGAAGGTACATAGTTCATTTTTATTGTTTATATTTAATTTTCATCTGGTGTTTCATTAAAGTCATTGTATGTTGTAGAACAGGGGTCTCAAACTCAAATTGCTCCGTGGGCCAAATGAGGACTTGTAAGGTAACCCGCGGGCCGCATTATGACGCTGACGAAACAATAGCGGTACCTGAAGTTACTAAAAACAGCTGTTACATCTTGTTTCCTGCGGAAGGTATCATGAATTATAGGCAAATCATTTCTAGCCGTCTCTACGTGCGTATTTTTAATCAGTTCTAACCGCACAAAGAACTTGTTTATTCGCTAGCTGAGCACTTTTAAACACAGGTGAATAAATTTAAGTAACGCAAATGTTATGCATTTTTTTCATTTTCAAGCCCGCTTTTCCTCGAGGGAAGGTCGCGGGGGCAACAACCCTAGGAGGACTTGGAAAATATCACGGTAAACAGCAATTTCAGATAGTTCTACTGGCTCCACACCAAGGTGGGACCAAGCAATGTCGGAGATGCAGTCACTCCACCTAGGCCTTGGACGACTCTGGGTCGCTTTGCCGTGGGTTTAGCCAGCAGGACTTGTCTCGCTAGTCTTTCGTGTAGCATTCTGTATGCATGGCCAAACTAACGTAGCTGTGATATCTCAATTCGGACAAGTGGCTCGACATTCAGGGCTCTGCAAATTTCACAGCTGCGCACTTTGTCACGAAGTGTCACACCAGGGGTGTAACGAGGAGGGCAAGGGGGGCACAATACCCCGGGCGCCGATTCACTAGGGGGCGCCGAAAAGTTCCAAAAATGTCGAAGTTTTTTCTTCAATATGGTACATTTACTCCCAAAAGACCTTAGGTTCGAACATGGGGGCGCCAAACTTTTTTCTTTCCCCGGGCGCCATCTGATCTCGGTACGCCCCTGTGTCACACCGCGAAGTCTTCGCAAAAATCCCATCTCTGACGCTTGCACCTGAGTTAATATTCTTTCGGTAATTACCCAATACTCATGACCATAGGTGAGAATTGGAACAAA
>JGI24159J19872_10009233_pt1 | contig 12928 bp, 9 predicted proteins | sample Ectturendosymbi4_FD_19872 | JGI IMG/M metagenome (IMG submission 19872)
TTACTATTAAAGGAAACATGATTTTTCACATGGAAAGCATTAAGCACCTAAAACTAGTTTCTTTAAAAACTGTTGCACAAAAATAGTTTAAAGGCACGGTCGCATTAAATTTAGATTCAATACAGTTGTTTCGCTTCGTAAACTATAAAAAATACACGTGCAGGATAAATTAGATCTAAAGCGTAGAATTTTTGTTCTTGATCTGAGAAACAAGAGCAATTTCACTGTAAGTGAAATCTTATTTAGTTGCACAACGTGAATCCGTTGCGTGCACGCAACGCTCTAAAGCTGTAAAACGTACTGGTTGCGGCTGCTCTTAACATGAAACTGTTGCACTTTCTGTATAAATTCCACTCCTGATATAAATACTTATATAAAGATGATGGCGAATTTTTGTCAATTTCAGTTCAGTTCAGTTTATTATTGCATCCCAACCAAGCATTTATCAACTTGTCCAACATGCAGTTATTTTTGGCGAAACGGTGGGCTGTCAGCTTTTGTTTCGCGGTGCTGTTTTACAGGTAGGATGTAATGAGAACCAAACTTTCCTTATGGAACGCTTCAGACAAACGGAGACATGATGGCAAATGATTAATTTAATGATTTATGTTCTAATGGACTTAGGAAGAAAAAATAATTTGTTCAGTTATTATGCATGACAGTTATTCTCATGCATCAGAAAGTTCAACTAAATTTAAACATTAAGCCTGCGTGGGCCAACTACTTTTGAACTACGAGTCATTTTACAAAAACGTGACAACTTGTGGGCCACTTCAATAAAGTGATGTGTGAAAGAACAGATTCACAATATTCAAAACTGAATAAGGGGAGATATGAGAGTGCGTCATTGAAATTATTAGACAATAGCACTTTATTACAAATCTCTAAAAGTGGGATGCCTGTGGTCGAGGTTTCTCTGACACTATCGTTCCTTCATCAATACCAGTGTTACAGTGGTAGCAAGTCGGAGACTATCGTCCATATTTCCGTCTGCTATTCGATTTATGGTTTTAAATTTGACTTGCGTCATCGTAGAAAATGTGCTCTCACTCACATATGTATGTGTTTCCAAACGTCGAATGCATTTTTAGTGCGAAATCTTTCAGTTTGAGAAATCTATCTTTGCCGACTAATTTCCTGAAGCTCTCCACAGTCTCTAACACCGTTAGCATTGTACATTTTTATTAAAAGATGTTATGCTTGTTCTACAGTAATTAAAATCACCAATTGCAGGGATGGGCAATTAGTTTGGCTCGGTGAGCACTTTGAGAAGGCCGCGTTTAGATGATGTATAGATAGATAGATAGATGGATATGTTTGGCGGTACTGAGTACATTGCGCCAGATTCAAGACAACGGAAGCCGGGGCACCGAAAAAACACAGAGGTTATCCAGATAGGTGCGCAGAGGGGATTAGTGGAGGGCCGTATCTTCTAATTTGATTGTAAAAGAAATAAACAAAGCAAAAATAATAATGGTAAACAGAAAAGGTTATTCATTTGTTCATGTGCAAATGCACTTTCGCCGGCGCAAGGATCTAAGTGAGACAAATGTAACTTCACACGCTTTACAACCAATGTTGAATTTGAAGATTTTTCCTGAATGTTTTCGCGGGCCACTGAATACGCTGTGGCGGGCCACATGTGGTCGACGGGCCTGTGGTTGGGCCACACTGCATTAAGCCATAAAATCGCAAACTTTGTAAAGAACTAACTGGTTTTGATAAACAAACAGGGAAATGTTCAAGCAAACACAAAAACCACTGCATTTGTTGTACAAAACAAACTATTGCATTTACTTTACAGATTTCTAAATTTCATAGAATCTGCGTAAACAGCAAAGGCGCTAAACTTTATGTGCTTACGAAAATCGGTGAGCGTATGTAGTACTGCAATTTCGGTCTCTAGCAAACAGCATAATCTGCAAGTCTTTGTTGATTGCAGTGGTAAAAGCACTGAATATTTTGCGGTGGTATGCTCTGGTAACTGCAGCACAGCCAGTTATTTTCCAACGCTAACAGATTTTCTTAGCAAAAGTTACAACCACAAGGTGTCGCTAAAACCTCGCAGTTTCTGCTCTTGTTGTTGCAGCTTGTAATGGTTTACTGAAGGCAACATCAATATACATACAGATATGTTGGCACTGAAAGCTTGTCTAAATTACATAATTGAAACATAATTGCAAACTTTGGAGAAGGCCTTTTACCTGTATCTTAACCGCATACTATATCAGCACATCATAACAAAAGCATTTCATTTTTATCAAGTTTTGAGAAATGAAATCTGAAAACAACTTTTTCTAGCTTTTTTAAAAAATAGTTGAGGACTTTTTTTGTTAGTGAGTCATGATGAAAACGTTGGTTCATTGCTGTTGTACTTTTGAATAACACATTGTATGATTTGTTAAATGCGTTAACTCAACACGTTCGTGCATGTTCTTGCAACAATAAAACAGCAAAATGCAAGTTGTAGTTATGATTGGCCTATGGAGAGGTTGTTTCTGCAAAAAATCCAATTCAAAAACTGATTAAACAATTTTGAAGTAGCTTTTAAGAATGGATTGTTATCCGCACTGTCAATACCAACAAATAAAGCTTTTTGATAACTTCTGTGGCAAAGACTGGCTGACGCTTATTTACATGATGTTACAACTTTGGCGAAGGGAAAGAATTGGTGTCACAGAGACGTTTTTAGTTTGACGAGTCACGAGAACGTTATTTTGAACTAAGAGGCGCCTTTTGAAATAGCAAGCTAAAGCACTTTATTGTAATAAGCTATCTTGCCAAAAGCTTTGAACAAGGGTGACATCCAATGTCAGTTCAGTTATATTACTACAAGGGTCCTTCACCGTATCTGACAGCCATTTTCGCAATAGAAAAAATAAATTTGCTGAAATTGTGATGTAAAGACGACCGGCAATTTAAACATGCCGGAAAAATACCTCAGTCAGGGGCGTAACGAGGGGGGCAAGGGGGGCACAATTCCCCGGGCGCCAATTCACTATGGGGGCGCTGATTACTGCTGGGGCGCCGAATTACTGCGGGGGACGCCGAAAAGTCCCAACAATGTCACAAGTACTTTCTTCAATACAGTAAATTTTCTTTCGAAAGAACTCCGGTTCGACCACGAGGGCGCCAAATTTGTTTTTTGCCCCGGGCGCCATCTAACCTCGTTACGCCCCTGACCTCAGTAAAACCTCTTGCCGCAAGTTATTTCCTCGTATATGGACCTGGTGTGACCAGGAGTGATTTTCGTGTGTAACCTTCAACAGCCCTGAAATCAATACGATGTATTTCAGTGGTGGTCAGACTCAGGATTTCANTGTGATTCGATGCGTTCTACCAAATAAACACGGAAATTGACGGAGTTGACAGCAGGATTCGCCGTACCTTGAAACTNAAATGAGCGTGAGNGCCAATTCAAAAGAACCGTTGAATTACTAAGCATCGATGCAAAAGCAACTGCTGAAATTTTTTGGGCATAATGTCAAATTGTTGTTACTGGTACATTTAAAAAATTGTACTTACCATGAAACTATCCAAATTTTGAAATGAATATTTTTGCTTTCTAAAAGACACAAAATAAATGAATGGTTGTTTGTCAAACTTTTTAAGCATGCTGCAACAGTGGTCTTTCGTCTTTGCGGGTCAGTTTTGTCAAAAACGTTTTCTGATACTACTGCGCAGGTGTCGAAAAACCTCTACATAAGTTATGAAACTAGAAGCTGTGGTTAAATTGGAGCCTAGACAATATAGGGCTTTGTTCGGCTGAAAGAAACGGTGTATCGGAGAGTTTTGCTAACAGCTATCATAATCATAAACACTAAGCTTAGTCTCGCAGCTCACAAATTTTTGATCAAATAACACAATGTTTACTTGATAGTTGATACTTGCGCAAACAACCAAAGTAAAATTTTAACAAAGTTCGCTGAACAGGTAGCTGATAACAAGGTAAAATTCGAAGGAACTCCTCTGAACAAGTAGCTGGAAACAAAGTAAAATTTACATAAAGTTTGCCGTGCATGTGGCTGATAACAAAGTCTCTGTTATTCATCTAACACTATGTTAGCTCTTCAAAAAATCCCGCTTACGCGAAGTGAAAGCATTCTTTCAGTCATTGCGCAGCATTCATGACAGTAGGTGAAAATCGAAACAAAAGCTGATTCAAATTACGGCTTTGCGATATTTGAAAGCTCTCATTTCGTAACTGTAAGAAACTTTGAAAATCATGCAATACTGTGCTTTCTTTTCCAATGCAGGTGTCAAGCTTTTTGTTCTTTCTTCCGTCACTCTTGAACGTCCACTTAAGGTTTTTGCTCTTTCTCCACGTTTTGCAGTATTCATTTTTTACTGCGCAGAGTACACTGACTTAGGTTTCAAAAAAGACGTAATACCTCCTTTTTAGGGAAAGTTTCAAACCAAGTTGACAGATTGATTGCATGCACCTCCACAGTGATCATATGCGTGCAAGATCCTGCTTCAGAGGAAGAAATCAGCATCAAATCAAGTGTGAAAAGAAAAAGTAGATCTTTTAAAACTTCCAACTGAGATACACTCTTCGACGCGGTTTTTACTGCTGGTAGAATTCCTGTAGACTATTAGGGAAAGTGGCGGCAGTACGTCACATTCATGCTAGAGTCCAGCCATCACTGCAAACGGCTTTGGTCATTGTTGTTGGCACGAATACAACATTCTGAGTAATATTGCAGCAGCTCGATCGCCGCGTTGTCGAGTGCGCGGTGCACCACGAATGTGGACTAAGAATAGCACTTATATGTACGTGGTGCGAACAAGCGCAAACAGAATGAATGATCACGGCGTTTTGTTGCATACATTTCCAAAATTTATTGGAAAATTATTAGAGAGTGGAAATTCGGTCGGTGGTGTAACTAGGCCCGTAGCCAACGGGGGGCATTCGGGGGAAGTGCTCCCCAATTTTTTCCCAGAAACTATGTGTTTTGAACATATAATGAAAACAAAAATGTTTCACCTCTAAATGATATTAAGCTCCCCCGAAATTAAAACCTGACTACGGACCTGGATGTGACGCCATCATTGGCAAAACAACAATTGGTATCTTCCGCCTTTGGTTCACCTATTTCCTTTCATCTTTTTTCAAGGCGCTATGACTATGACATGCAGTACTTTCTCAGAATACAAAATGATGTATTATGCTCCGATATTAGTTACAGTAGTGCATTTGTTTCTGTCTCCGTTCTTGTTCCGGGAAGACATCACCCCAATTAGCTCGTCCTTGCCTGAATAGCAACTTGTGCTTTAATACCAGTTATTTTAAATATGGTTTCCTTAAAAACACTCCCAGCAGGGCATAGCATCTTAAACCACCACAATGCAGTGCTTTGGACGTTTTGAAAGAAGCACTATTATGCGTTTCAGACGTGTCACAAAGAATAGAGATTAAAAATCTCTAAATATTGTTGGAAAAGAGTGTAAGAACCTATACGCAAGAGCCAGTTAGTACATGTCATGATTGCCGTCCGGGTCTGTACGAACAAGACGTGATACGAGCCAAGCACATGCTCAATTCCAAAGGGAACTAGTTTACTGTTGGTTGCAGTCGTCAGAAACTAAATGGCAGCAGCAGAGTAAGATTAAAATATTTGTTCTGAATTTGTACAAGGGGCGTTCTCCGCCGTTAGGAACTATATCTTCTTGAAAGTCGTGAATAACACTGGAGCATATTATTCCAGTCAAACCGTCCTTCTGTGATAACTTCATTAAACAGGACCTTTGTCCTGTGAAATAAAATATCAAGACCAAGAAAACCGCCGGAGGTACCGCACATACAAAACAAGAGAAAACAAACACGTCACTTGTGAACGCAAACACAACTTGAAATGGAACGTTTGCTGTTCAACATCGAGTACGCCCTGCATGCGTCATGGAGCTACTTGAAAGAGCTAGACGTGTTTGCCAAGTTAGCTGTTTGCAGAAACTTTGCTAGCGAATGCTGCAGATATTAATTAATGTTCCTTTCTTGTGACTGAAGTTTTCTGCATAAGCTTGAACACAAATTGCTAGATGTTATAAAATAGGTGTCAGCAGTGGGGTTTGGGCTTTGTATCATTTCGATGGACATCAGCTGATTGACCAATGACAGGTATCCATTATCGTCGCGAATTTTTATGAGCATTCAAGAATTCTTTGAAGGCGCTTGATCCTTTAGAAAATAAAAAAGTATATATTTTTAAGCATTTAAAGTTTGTTATAAAAAGTATATATTTTTGTAACAGAAAAAGTATATATTTTTTGCAACAGAGCCAACATTAAATTTTGCTCTAAAAAAGTATATATATATTTTTTATAAAAGGTACATGCTTATTGAGAATTAAAGTTTGCTACAAATGTATATATTTTTTAAGCATTTAAAACTTGCTATAAAGTTTTACTAACGTGAATCACGTGCTTTCCTTTATGACGTGCGCTAATCCTGTGAGTAACAGGTGAAGTACCTTGGCTGAGGCCGAGGTGACCTCCCTGATGGCAAATCCCCGATTTTTTATAAAATCAATCATTAACGTTTAACAGACAGTCAGCACCCAGTTTTTTACACTGGTCAGCGCCCAATATGCCACTGCCAAAAATGAAAAACCTGAAAAACACAATGTTCACTTTAAATGATTAGAGCTTGATTGAAAATGAAAATTTCCAATGACCATTAAGAAAAAGTAACCTGCTCTTTTTGTAACTTCTTCAGCCTTTTTTCCCCAAAATACAGTTTTCTATCTCGATCATTGCCTTTTTGAAGAGGCTTACCTCGATAACAAGATGAGTGCATCTTGAATTTCTATCAAGACGTCAAACAAGTCGTAGATACTCCGGTTAAAAGCATTTTGCTATAGGAGATCGATATCGCGTCAAGCACGCATTTTCAATCCTGTAATTATAAGCAAAAACTTACAGGTCAAATGACAAAATCTAAGGCATTAGAAAAACGTGGACTTTCTGATTATAACATACACCATGACCACTACGCTGTCATTACCGAACATATTACGCTTTCATAAATGAACTAACAATCTAAGCTATCGTCAATTGTAGAGAGAACACAGTAACTAGATTGCAAACGCATGCCGTTCTTGAACGCAGAGAATAAAAGAGTTCGTTGCGCCAATTGTCAGAAGACGCTGTTTTGAATGATTCAAACAAAGTTTTTCTAATGCCTTAGCATGAGTTTTGAAATTTTTTCAAAGAAACATTTTGCTACGAGGTTGTAGCAGGAACACCGCAGTCCTGTTGTTTTGGTAACGCTGTTTAAGCAAAATTTCTTGTTAACCTGTGCTGACAACTCAAAATCAAATATTTATTTTCTGCCAAAAATTTTTTAGAGAGAAATTCACAGCCACAAGATGTCGCCAAAAGTCTGCATTTCTGCATAATGCTGGTGATCATTCATACTTCGTGTATGATTTGCTAAAGGAAATGTCAATGTTCACGCTTAAGGTACTTAAAACAATTTAATTTCAAACTTTAAAATGAACTTTTCCACTGTGTTTCTACCAAACCTTTTGTGAACTTAACACATGGAAAATTACATTCAGCTGTGAAACGCAATTTTGCGTACGATTCTAGGATGCTTTCAAATTTTAAATCTAAAGAAAATTTCACTACTTTCAATAAACACTTTCTTGGTGATAAATATTAGTGAAAATATTGTTTCATTTTTCTATTGCACCCTTCGAAAAAATGGTGTATAAGTTGTTCAAGTGATTAATTCTACATGTTCATGTGTTTTCAAACATCACCAAAGAACGAAATGCAACTGTCATATTTAACTTTTGAGCAGTTTATTGCTAAAAAGCAGCAATTCAATAATTTGTCAAACATTTAAAAAATAGTCTTTCCGAAAAGATTGATGTTTACATTATCAGCCTGACTGAAACTTTTTTGGTNCTTCTAACGTGATGACCAGAAAACAGCTCTGTGTGTGTGATGTCAGAACCTCGAATGGGATAAAATGNGATATAAATGGGATAAGCGTTTTGGAGGTGTTATTTCCAAAAGGAGTTTAACTCACGATAGAAAANACCTTGCTTGCTGTTAAGCTAAAATAGTTTATTACGGTAAACAATCTTCCCAATACAATGCACCTAACGGAGGTGAGCGTATAGTTTGTGGTTCGCAACTATGCTATGAACCTGACTATCAGAAAAAAGCGCCGTCGAGTTTAAGGCTACCATATAAAGGAAACAATAGCGATGTAAAAATGAACCAATTTTCATTGTTTGAAGCAGTTCCACAGGTTATACCACTATATTTTAATTATAGTGTCGAACTAGTTATAGTGGCAAACGTCATAGCTTTGCTAACGTTAAATTCTCTGTAGCTAAAAACAGATTTCACAAACCTTATGAAGTAGTGGCTTAGTGGGTTTTTACAGCGTGCTATGGCAGTGAGCTTTGACTTTTGTGGGTCAGTTATCATCGAAGTACTGCAGTTTACTGATGCTAAATTAAGTGTCGAAAACATATGTGCATATGAAACAAAAATATAACTTCTGGTAAAACAAGAGTTTAAGCAGGCTGCTTGAAATCCAAAGGATATACACACTATCAAAGAATTTTGTTTGCACTCATTTTGCACCCCAGCTTCGATACGTATCTCGTCGTTATTTTCTGGTCAAAGAACAAAGTGTTAACTTGTCTATGCTGCTACTCGTTGCTACTCACGCGAAGGGCAAAGGTAAAGTTTGCTCGTCGACGATTTTGTTATCCCAAGTGGCTGATAACTCGGTTTATGCTATTTATCAGCGGTCACATTGTTCGAGAGAAGTCTACACGAGCAAGCAGCTTAGACCTCTCAAGAGGTTTTGACAAAAAGCTAAAACTGCAATACGTCATTAAAAACTGTTTGATTGNAATCCTAGCCATTACCCGCATATATGTGAGGTGCTCTGTGCCGGGTTTCTAAGGCGGTATGTTTATNAGGTTAGGAAATGCAGGCTGCAAAGAACATTGCGTTGCACCCAGCTATACGCGATCGTGGTTTTAATGTAAACTGAACATATTTCCATTTTGTATTTTTCTCAGAACTCGTTGCTGTTCATACACTGAACTGCAAGTGAAAATTCATCGGGAAAAAAACGTAAACTAAATTGCACAATTACTTTTTCGAACAAGGGAAATGTTCTAACATAATTTTATTGAAGCTGCAAGTTTTGAAAAGGATAAGAGGTTTTCATTATTGCTTGAAAAAAAGTAATTTTTTATATTTATTAATTCGGTTTGGTTCAAACCATATCTTTATGGAAAAAATTGGGCTTTGTGGAAAAATTGGGCTTGCTCGCTAAGTATCATAAGATTTCCTGATCTAATCAATAGAAAATTGAATAATTTTCAAGAAATGTTTTAGTTAAATACCAGAATGTTGTAACATTTAGAAATGTTTCGGGGCCTTCCTGAACGACCCTGGCTGCCCAGTGTTTGCGAAGCACTGGTTTAATTTATGTCAGTTCCAGGAAATACTAATGTATTTTTAATTGCAAACAAAATTATATGCGGATTTGTAAAACCACAGTCAACATTGACGATTAAATAGTTTCATGAAGAAAGCCTACAATTATTTTAAAAATTGCAGTTATTTTCTTTCGGCAATTTAAACGGAGGCATTTTACTACAGACTAAAGCACCAAAATGTAACTTCTTGCACCACTGCCAAGATCAAAGGAGTCTTTCGTTTTGCTTGAAATGTTATTTTTATTACCAGCGATCACTTATGTCGTGCTGACAAGGGGAGAATGAAAGAAAATTTAGGCATAAAATACTAAAAATGCGTTATCCCATGGGAAAAACTTTCAGGCAAAAACGTCATTAAAACTGTTTGATTTTGCATAATGTACAACATTAAAGACTTCAATTTTTTCCATGAATAAAATCATTTTTTTCAAAAATGTGGCGAAAGACCAGGTTGATTGATAAAGCAGACAGATCTGTGCAAATACAGCGAAACCATAGTTATGTTGAGACAAGCAAAAACCAGTAAAATATTCCATAGACTTACAAATATGGACACACCATTCTAAAATCACTTCTGCTTTCATCCCTAATTTTTTGAGCTATCAATGTGGAAATTGCAAGTTGTATGTCGGGAAAAAATTTTCGTAGTGATTATTTCACTGTCATTCCGAAAACGTCGAAAAATCTGTAATGAGGAAGTTGAGTGTTTGCACCTTATTAAAACCTATTCATACTTCTTTCTGAAGACCCAACAGGATCTTATAAGTGGATGATTAAAGCAGGGACAATCAGCGGTTTCCTTCAACCTGAAAATATTTTCTTAACCTTTGTTGCTGTGAAGCCACGCAGCTGAAGTTGATTTGGGAGGCGATGTTTCTTTAGAATACTGACAAAACATCTGAGAACAATCTGGTTGTTGTATTTGCATCTTGTATACCACCAGTAACCACTGGTCAGTACGAAGTTCTGTTGATAAGCTTGCAAGTTGCAAATCTCGAACGCAACAGCTTTCTACAAACCAAATAAAGTTCTTAATGACGCAACCAATTTATAGATCATTCAAACACTCGACTTTGTAATTTAAGACGCACTGTAATATATAGCCGTGTGGTTAATTACACAGTCTTTATTCCAGGGATGAGACCAACAAGCCATAAAGAAACAAATTCATTGACAAAACATAGCAATAAGGCTTCGGGTAAATAGGAGTCTTGGTTATGTACCAGTCACTTATTCAACGCCATTACACGTAGTAACAGGCATAGCAGGCACATAAAATTTTAAACCTTGGCAACTTGGCATTTGTGTGGTTACAGAGCTACACTGTTGTTTAGATTCCACATCTAAGAAAGAGCAAAATTTAAAAAAGTGTTAGATTGTAAAACTGCCCAAGAAACTGTATAGAAAACTCCTGGACCAAGCAAAAGTTGATACGTGTGGTATTGGTGCCCGTTCTGCGGTCTCCGCAAACCGAACTTGGTCCAAAGCGTGACAGTGAGAGCTTCCAGTACAAAACTGAAGGAAACGTCCTTTGCAGTGGGTCACAAATNTCGAAAGGCCAAGGGCAGCAGCATAGCACAATTAAAATATTTGCTCGGCACTTATCCAAGGGGGGGGCGTTCCTTGCCTTTGCGAATTATATCAGCGCACAACTCTTCAGCGTATTGTCTCAATCACGTCATTCTGTTTTGGATTCCAGTCGAAAAGAAACTTCGATCATAATATGAAACCTTTGCCCTGTTAGATTAGAAGGAAAACCATGATAACCACTTGAGTTGCCGCACGAAGAACAAAATACGAGACAAACATGGGACTTTTTACGCAAACACAGCAACAGATGGAACGTTTGCTGTATCGAGCACACCGCTCATGCGTCATTGAGCTTCTTGAAATAGCTCGTCGTGTCAGCCAAGTTAACTACGTGCAGAAACTGCTAATGATTGCTGCAGATATTGTGCAGCATTTCGTTTCAGCTTCTGAGCCATTTTGTGCGAACTCGGCTTTTCAAACATCAAAAGAGAGATCAGCATTGAAGTTTAGTCGTTGTATCAACTTCGTGCAAATTAACCGACGCACTGATGTCAGGTACCCCACATTTTAACACTTCAATTGAAACACAGCGTTTTGTCAAAGCATAAAATTAATTAAGTGTCCATCAGCACCCTAATAACACCTTATTCTTGCTTTATATGCAGCGAATTATCAACTTGTATTTTACTAAAATNGCTTCTCACTATTCNTCATATATTTACTGATAGTCCAAGGCGCAGCACGCGCTTTTAAAATTTACTTTTTAATTTGATCATGTGGGTAAGAGGTGAAGCACCAGGTANGAGGCCGAGGTGACCTCCCCGATGGCAAATCCCCGGTTCCATGGGAAATTAATCATTAAAGCTCAAATGGCGGCCAGCGCCCAGTATTTTATACTGCCATAAACGAAATAAGTGAAATCACACGAAGTTGAAATTTACTCGATTGGAGCCTGTATATAAATAACAAATAAGAATTATAAAAGAAAAAAGGGTTAACTTCCTGGTAGAGGCTAACTTAAGAAGTAACTTCGCCAATCATTTCCATGCGGAATAAAACTATCTATCTTGGTGGCTACCAAGCAGTGTTGAAAAGATAACCTCAGCATGGAGACGTTGTGCAACGCAACATTCTAAACCAGTGATTCTTAACCGTTTCCTGATCATGTACCAATGGTGGAGTTTTACTGTCGCTTTAGTTTTTAGTTATAATACCAAAACTTTAGTTATAATACCAAAACTAACAAATGAAACAACGATTTAGTGCGAGGGCTGCAACTATTTCTTCTTGTTCTAAAGATAGTCAAAGTTAGATGAAGTAAGAAATATTTTCATTGAAATAATAATAAATAAAACGATTAATGGAAAAAATCTGAAAACCACATCAGCAATCCAAGTACATCAGCAATCCAAGTAATACTTGTAAGTAAACTTACAAAATTAGGAAGTAGATTTGTAGAAATCTGTCTATGTAGCAAGTTGTGCAATAAAACGCCCTACTTTTTGTTGCGAAATGTACAATTTTATCTTAATGTTATCTTGCAATTTTATCTCCCTTACAACACTAGTGACGTCGCAAACATATACGAAACGATGGCGATTTACATCGGTTTTCTTTGTCGTTTGAGCAAGTTCTTATCCACTGCTAGGCCGCACTCGATCTCAGGGCAGGTGTTGAGCAGCCATTTGATTGTATCGTCATCCAGAACCGTCAGGCCATGTGCTCCATGGAGATGTCTATTGATTGGACAGTGAAGGACAACATGGTCAACGGCCTGTTCCTCTACGCAGGGCCTACGAGAGGGGGGTACGAGAGGCACATCGTACCTGGGCCCGATAGGTGCAGGGGCCCGGAAAAGTTAAATTACGCATGATGTGTTTTTCTGTAATCAGGCCTGAAATGATTAATGTGAGCCAACTGCCAAT
>JGI24159J19872_10009238_pt1 | contig 12925 bp, 2 predicted proteins | sample Ectturendosymbi4_FD_19872 | JGI IMG/M metagenome (IMG submission 19872)
CAAAACTGAAGTAAAGTGATTTTAATGCACTATCACTTAGATACTGACGTATTCGATGAAAAAGTCCAACACTGCGAGAAAGTTTATTTTCAAGGTAGGCTTGAAATTTGAATCTTGAAATTTGAGAACTTATTCATACGCCACCTGTTTAACGTAACACTAACCAGTAACGCACGACGATAGTGCAGTAGCGAGTACTGGAGTAGGCCTGAGTTGGTAGAAACGAGCTAGTGTAAATGCAAAAGATAAACCCAAAACCTAACCCTAACCGTAGCCCTAACCCTAATCTAAGGAAAGAAGAAAGTGTCATACCTTGTTTGTTACTTTGTATACTGTAGTGCATATATGTATCGGGGGTGGCCAAGTCGATCGCGATCGACCGGTCGATCGTCGAGTGTCAGTTGGTTGATCGCGCTTGATTATTTGCATTGATTCACAAGATATCTGAAAAGAACAGTACATAAAAGTTATCCATCAGTTGGTTGGTCCAGAAAGTACATAAAAGTTATCCATCAGTTGGTTGGTCACGTATATTTTTGGTACCTCTTACGATGGTTGACCATAGATAGGCTAGCACGGCAGATGCCGTGAAGGTGTTGCAATGAATATGTTTTCCTATTATTGCTAGACAATCGGAATTTGGGCGTAACAGACCCTTTGCCTTCTATCTCCGCATCACTTTCTAAGGCACAGTGGCGTACGCAGAGAATTTGAAATATAATGGGGTTTTTTTTGAGGGTCATATGGTGGTCATTTGCATTTGGTGCGTACTGTTTGTGACGTCACAATTTGATGTCATTTCCATGTTTTCAAAACAACGTTTTGGCGAAGTTTGTTGACATATGCATATTTTTCTACATCCACNCCCCTTATTTTATGTGTCATTGCANTAAATACAAAGGAAGTGACTATTCATTCACTTGTCCAGTGTCCTGACGCTATTCAAATAAAAGGGTTACTTTGTCGTTCAATCCGTGTGAATTGTATAGTGTAATGGTTATGGCGCGCTATGCCTTCTATGCTTTAGGTTTTAGGTTTGAATCTCACCTTGCCGATTTTGTTTTATTTTTTTCTTTCGACTTTCCTTTTCATTTTTTTCTTTACTTATTTTCAGGCTTACATTTTACGTTTACAAGTTAGTGTTAGGTTAGGGATATGATAGCGTTAGGTTAGGGTTAGTGTTGGGTTAGCATTAGGTTAGGTTACCTTAGGGTTAGCTTAGCTTAGGTTAGCATTACGTTCAGATTAGGGTTAGGTTAGGGCTACAGTTAAGGTTAGGTTTAGGGTTTATCTTTTACATTTACTTTGTTTCTACCAAGCCTACTGCACTCTTGTCATGCGTTACTGTTATGTTACAGAAGGCGGTCGAATAAGGCTTCTAATTTAAAGATCCACAGGCGGTTCTGTAGCCACTGCTGAATATAAACTATCAGTGTTCCAAGTTAGCATATCGGAAAAAAACAAACTCAACACTATGACACAGCAGTTCATAACTGCAAAAATATCAGGCTGCGCATTAAAACAAGGGAGTGAAACACACTCATCACTACGTCAGAGCAATTTGCAACTGCAAAATGAGGCCGCACTAAAGTCTAGGCAATGGTGCCCTGTCAAAGGTGGAGCTCCGTAATAGTGGAGCTTGGTTGTGGAGGTTTGATGACGTAACCGGAGTCGCTGAAACCAATATTTTGCGTTGAGCAATGAGAACTAAAAGGTAGTACAATTAAATAATTGTCTGCAAAAGGTGATATTACACTATGGTAAACAATGTCTATTTTGAAGTTTGATAATTTTTAGTTATCTGAATTTCACAACGGTTCGGGAACAAAAAAATAGGTTTCCGCGGTAGTGAATGTATAACATTTTTAAACATCGCAAACTTCCATGCATTCCATGTTTGGGGGAAACGCATATAGTTGCAATGATACAACATTTTTCCTTCACTTTTTTTCTTTTTGGCAGTGTCTATTTTGCCGCCAAAATGGCAGCAGCATAAGGCTTGGTAGAAACGAAGTAAATGTGACTAAAAGATAAACCTACAACCTAACCGTAGCCTTAACGTAATCCTAAATCTAACTCTAACCTAACACTAACTAAGGTAACGCTAAGCTAACCTAATGCTAAGTTAACACTAACCTAACCCTAACCTTACACTAAGCTAATCCTAACCTAACGCTAAGCTAATGTAATGCTGAGCTAATACTAACCTAACACTAAGCTAACCCTAACCTAATCGTAACCCTAACCTAAACGTAACACGTAAGCGGAGCCTGAAAAAAAGCAAAGAAAAAAAACAAAACGAAAGTCGGCAAGGTGAGAGTCGAACTGAAAACCATTAGCATAGCAGTCGTAACACCTAACTGTTACACCACAAGCAGGATGGCGTTTTCCTGACAAAGTGACCTTTTTCTTGGTATTACGTCATGCCAGCATAATAGCTCCAGCCGATCTGTTGCCGCCAGAATATTGTCGGTAAAATAGACACTACCTAAATATAATCGTCTTAGCAAGCTTGCATACTTGTAAGAGGTGGTTTGCTGAGGTTGTTGAAATTCTGAAAACACTTTCATATGAATTAGCGTATCAACAAATCAGGGGGCAAAACGTTTGGATGAAACAATACACAGACATGTTTAAATTTTTCTTTTATTTCAAACAGTCAGTCACTCAGTGAGACTCATGTGCTTGTTTTCTACACATGATATGATGTGATTTTGGGAACAGTGGTCATCTCATGTTGTCCTTAGGAATCAGTCAAGATCAATGTTTTGTTTTATGGTCATCATTGAGGAGAACCCCGCCTCACACATAACTATTGTGTAAAGGTATAATGACTTCAAATGCGCTCTTCAACAGCATTGGAAACTTCACCCAATCCACACAGAAATTTAGAAAAGTCACGGTTGCAACATATGAATTTTGAATAAAGCATTGTTTAACATTGGAGATCCATTAATTCATCTTTGTAAAGCACTTTGAAAAAATGAGCCTGTACCCGAATAAAATTTACATATTCAGTTACATGTTCAAAACTATTTTCAAAAATTCTGAAAGTGCTTTACATGCCAGTGCATATTGATCATAAAGAACACAAGAGGTAGAAATGATGTACAATGCCCGTTCATTCATCAGAGTTGTAAAACCTGAATTCAGTGAGCAAGTGAAGAAGTGCTGTCTGTGCATAGCAAGCCAACGTGATTTTATGAGTTTATTTTGTTGAAAGAAATTATTCATTTTTATTGGGCTCATCAGTCACTTTGCTAGTCGTCTCTAGACTTTTGCACATAAAGAACTCAATCTTTCAATTGCATGCATATATCAACAGTAAACTAATAAATATGTACAGTTTGACACGTCAGTTGACTCTTTTAGCTGAAAGGTTACTCTTGCCTTATTGCTTTGAATTTCATCTGCTATGTGGTCTAAAATATCGCAAGACATAATACATATATACGACAACATACTGTATGGTTGCATAAATAAATTTTCTTAAAGTTTCTTCTTTGTTCTCGTTTCTATTATATCCATAGTGTACTGTTTGATAAGTCACTCCCCAAGTGTATATGGTTTCTATTCTTTACCTCTTGCAAAAGCAACGCAACAAGATGCTTCCAATCCTAATGTGTCTTCAGAAACGAACCCTGATATAGGTAGGGTTCCTACAGCAGGAAATTAATCGCAATTGGTCTGCAAAGACACATGTCTGTCATGTACATGTGTGGAATGGAGTAAAGCTTCATCAAATCATTAACAGGCACTTTAGAGAAAAAGATACACTGAAGTTTTTGAACATAATATCTTTTGATGAAGCCGACCCAAAGTCCACGTGCGATTCTAGATAAGCTTTTTTCTTCAACACTATAACTGATAATATTGAAACCTGCAATTTTAACTCACGAATAACTCGTTCACTAAAAAGACCAAACAAGGCTGTCCACTGTCCAGTCTATAGCATGCTGTGAAAAGAAAGAGAAAGACGGTGCTAGAGTCGGACCATTGTGAAAACAGTGAAATTTATTGCACAATAGAGGACTTTTTAATTCTGAAAGAGTTACAATCTCCTTTTACGTACAAACTCCAAATGAAGTCGTGAACAGAAACAGTGTTGCGTACATGGGATGCTCAAATGAATGTGGTAGCATCTGCATGTGTAAAGATGAACTAAAAAGAGAAAACTTATCACTAAGCATAACTCTGAATCATAATCCAAGGTAACTAACTAGCCTAATAAATAATCCAGGATATTACATTTTGTAAAAATATGTAAAAATGTGCATTTGCTATGATATATGATCCAGTAAATTTATCCCCTAGATCTAGAAAGATTAAATTTACCCCTGGGGATAAATTTATCCCAGGTTAAGAATCACTGCTCTAGACTAAACCCACATGAAGCAACTGTGTTTATATTTGAATGCTGAGGGAACTGTGCCAAATTGATGTTGACACACTTTGCAGAAAAGACAGCAACTAGCAATGCACCTATTTATTTGCCATGTTTTTGTGTCTTTCATGGTGGAGATGCCTAAGATTTACATGTCAATGTTCAGGAATTTGCTCAGTTAGATTACTTTCAACTTTGTGAAATTTCAAGTGAGAAAAAATTCACCAGCGGTAAACATGTAAAACTAAAATTAATGTTAAGTTCACATGTGTTACTCTACATTTCCATGTTGGTTTATCAACAATTATTTGACAGACTGTTTTAAACTCTTGCTAAGTATCTTACTTGTTGTTCAGATACCTTTGAGAAAATTGAAAAATTGATTTTTCTGTTTTTTTGGGCAATGTCACGACGAACAACAAGGTCAACTGCTGCATTTGAAGTTGGTTCTTCCAGTGGATCATCAGTGGCTATATCAAATGGAATTGCGCAAAGCACAATAATGCATATTAGTAGCCAATATAGTCACCCAGCATTCAGCAAACTATACCTGGGTGCAAGCTATTCACAAAATGGTAAAGCTTATGCTGGTTCTTCAGGTGCTGTGCCAAAGCCTCCAAAACCTCCTGAAAAGCCTTTGATGCCCTATATGCGGTATAGTCGCAAGGTATGGGATGATGTTAAAGCAAATCAACCTGACTTGAAATTGTGGGAGATTGGAAAAATTATTGGAAAAATGTGGCGGGAACTACCAGCTAGTGATAAGCAACTTTACATTGATGAATATGAAGCTGAAAAACTTGATTACCATGAGCAACTAAAATTTTATCACAATTCCCCTGCATATCAAGGTTATTTGCAAGCAAAGGCACGTGCTGAAGCAGAAGCTGCTGAAAGCAAAGCTGCAGATGGAGAAGAGTCATGTATGAGCATTGAAGCAGCTGACGATGGTGTTGGTGACACTGATGAAGGTTTTTCAGTTAAACATGTTGCAGCAGCACGGTTTCAAAGAAATCACCGACTTATGCAAGATATTTGTGCTGATGTTTCAGTCATTTCAAATGGGAGAGGAATTGTGACAGAGAAGAGGCTTAATGTTTTACGCAGTCAGGTTCAGTCATTAAAAAGACATCAAGCTAAACTGCAGGATGAACTGATGGATATTGAAAAAACTCATGCTTTGACTAAGGGTAGGTGGAAAGAACAGTCTAATACTTTTCATGCTGAAATGAAACGTTTACGCATTATTTCACCTCATGAATACTACATGGAGTGCAAAAAAAAGCAGCAACAACAGCAGTTAAGTGTTGCAAAAGATGTTGGTCCACTGTCTGCATCTTTAAATAAAAGTTCTGAAGATAAACCAAAAGTCTGTGTCAAAGCTGATAATGCTCTTGAAGAGTCTACAGAAGAAAGCACCAAAGATTTATGCAAGACTGCTGATTCAGCAGTTCCTTGTGAAAAGGAATCAACCATGGAGGAAGACAAACAGTGTGATGAACAGAGCCAGTCTTTGGGAGAATCAAGTAATGGGAATCAGGGAGCAGCTATGCAGTCAGATAAAGAAGCTGATACGGAACATAAGGTATGCCTGGATCATTCACCTGCACCTTCTATAGGTACTACAGCTGATCAAGATATTGCTGCTGAAAATCCTTGCCAAGTATGTAAAGACGATGATGAAAAATCAGATGATGTTGCAAAGGATGGATGATTATAAATTCATTATTGGTCTGTTTGCATGATTAAACATTGTGTGGAACTTATGACATGGTGTAATGACTGGGCATAATGTTGATTGGATTTGAAAGAGTATGTGACTAAAGTGCACTGTATTTTTGTGAAGTGCACTCCAGATTTTTACTGAAGCATGTGTGGACTTCAGGTTATGTTACCAATATGTTGCAGGCATAAATCTGTAAATACTTTTAGTGCATGACTATCATCTGCCAAGGATGAGAGGTTGCCTTAACAAATGTTTTCATTGAAATGTAGACGCATGCAGCAAATCTTCAATAGCTGGTATGACATGATAACTCAATCAACAAAATCAGCCTTCACCGTAAACAATTATGGTTTTGCATTGTATGTTATGACATGCCAAGCAGCTGTATGTTTCACATTTTTTTCTTTGCAATAAGTTGTTTTGCTGTTATGGCTGGTGAGTAAGCAGTTCCTTTTTTTGCATGAAAACTAAAAGAACATTAGATACATTTCATTAAATGTTTTTATTAGTTGTAGCATAACTTAACACATTCGCTGCTATCGTACGGATGTATCGCACTTAGAAATCGGGCTAAAATCGAGCATATTTCAGTAGTCTTACCAACTGCATAGCTCCTCAGCCGATTGTGCTAGAGAGCTGTTCAAACCCTCGAAAGACTCGGTAAGTCTTAGACTCAGCAATAAAAAAAATTTTTGGTTTTGGTTTTCCGTTTTTTTGTGAGTGACGTCATAAATGAGGTAGGTTTTTGACCACTTTGGCTCATGTTACCTTACCAAGTGCCCAACCGCTAGACGGAAGTATTTCGGTCAAGTTTTCATTGGAAACTATGTTAGAATCCAAGTCTTTTGAGCCTTTGATTGACTTTCTAATGTTTCTGGTTAAAAGTTTTGTCCTAAAATAAACAAAATAATGAATTATCTAATTATGGTAATTACTAATTTTGTTGTTTTTAGGTCATAAATTCTCAACTTGAAACCCTAGCAAGTCAACCAAAGTATCAAAAACTCTGGATTTTAGCCTAGTTTCTAATAAAAGCTTCAGTGAAATACTACTGTCTAGCGGTTTGAGCTTTGGGCCAGATGAAGTAGGCCAAAAACTATTCCATTTATGACATCACTCACAAAAAATCCAAAACCCAAAACAAAACAACTTTTTTTCATTGCAGATTCGAAGACTTGCCGAGTCTTTGGAGGGTTTGAACAGCTTTCCAGTGCTTGCGGCACAAGAGATACTCCATTGCAAAGACACGTGCTGACTGCTGCTGGTTTTTAGGCCGAAACAGCCTGGCAGCTAAGGTGTTAACATATTGGTGTTGGGATTGATCCACTGTTAAATGTAATTTTTAAATCTTAGCTGAAATCATCTCTTAAAGTTTCTTGGTGAACTTTGTTATTATCAGAAGGATTTATAGTTGCTTCTTTTTTAACAACAGATGAGATGCAGAGAGTTACCAGTTTATGAAAAGGGATTTTTAACTCCAGTAATGACACCAAAGTATCTAGCAATTTCACTTGGTCATCATTGTGAGCAAAATTTGTTGCTAATCAGTGGCATTTTCTGAGTAAAGACATTAATATACATTCCTAGGAATTATGAAATATTTTTGAATGCGTTTACAAAAATAATTCTAGACTTGTGAATTAGCAATAGGCTTCAGTGTAAGGTTTTATTGTGTGGGGAATGTGATGCTGCTGGAATATGATGAACTGCTGAAATGTTTTGCCATGAAAAAGTGTTATCATTTAAAATGCCATGGTTGATGATAACATTTTAGTTCAGATTTGAAACTTGAAAAAAAATTGATGAGAGCTGCTAAAACTTTACGGATAGTCCAAGATATTTCTTGATTGATTTATATGTATATTTAAGATAAACATATGTTTTGTATAAAAAAGTGAAGTTAAGACATTCCTCTTTCTTGCAACTGCTTTGGTTTGATTGTCACTTAACACTTTCGGCCCCACACAGTTTTCCTTTGATCCACATTTTTGCAGAGCTTTGCAACACCGTAACTAGTCAGCCGATTGAGCTAGAGAGCTGTTCAAACCTTCTACAGATTCGGGAAGTCATCTAGTTGAGATTGAAAAAAGTTTTCATTTTGGGTGTGGGATTTTCTGTGGGTGACATCCTAATGGGGCATGTTTTTGGCTAATTTTACCTGGCCCTGAGCAGCCAATTTTACCTGGCCAATCCAACAAGCCATTTTTGGCTCAAGTTTTTTTGTGGAATCTAGGCTATCATCCGAGTCTTTAGAGCCTTCGATTGGCTAGCTAATATATCTGGAGCCAAAATTATGCTTCAAATTTAACTAAAAATTGGATAAATTTCAAGTTCCACAAAAGGTAGCTTTGGGCATATTTGGCTAAAGGCCATAACTTGCCAGCCCATTGAGCTAGAGAGCTGCCGAGTCTATAGTTTTGAATAGTTTTGGGTATCTTGATTTTTGTTGATGTGGACATGATAGGAATATCTTTATGCATATTTGTGTATATTTGGGTGACAGTCATCAAGCGCTGGATGCCAATGCCAAGAGCGATTTTTTGACTTAATTTTTTTATTGGGAACTAGGCTATAATACAAGTCTTTAGAAGGTTGGATTGACTTTCTACTATATCTGGTTCCAAAATTATGGCCAAAAAAACAAATTAAGGAAATCTCCACTAATTCCCTAAGAAATTCCTACAAAATTTGTTTTTGCAATAATTTTGGAACCAGAAATGCAAGAGAGTCTATCAAGGGTTCTAAAGACTCATATTATAGCCTAGTTTCCAATAAAATTTCGAGCCACAAAATTGGCTCAATGGATCACCTGATGATGTCATAAAAAACACGCTAAACCAGTGGTTCTCAAAGTGGGTGGAATCGCCCCCTTGGGGATGATTTTAAGGAGCAAAGGGGTGAAAAAAGAAAAGGTGATAGGGGGGCAAAACAACACAACGGGGCGAAAATGCTCAACCACTAATCTATCACTGAGTTAACTTCAGTAGCCTACTATTATGATTTGTTAGTTTCTTGCAAATTTAAATTTACTATGATAATCGTTGGAGGTTGTTCTTAAAGCAATTTACCCGTTAGATTTTTATTCTGGATCGTCTATGTGCCTGGCTAGTGGCTACAGTGTGGATTATTTTCACAGGAATTCTGAACGTAATATTAGCGTCATAATACAATTGCTTAGTTCAGCTATTTAATGACTTCGATCAGGTATTTGATACTTTCTTTTAAAAAAATTTTTTTAAAATGCTACCTTGTGTTTGCTTTATCAGGCTTGGGGGTGAAAACGATATGTCGAGAGTGAAAAGGGGGCGATGGAATAAAAAAGTTTGAGAAACACTGCGCTAAACCTTCCCCAATCATAATATCATCGACCAAAAACCCCAAAAACAAAGGATTTTTTTTACTAAACTACAAGACTTTCTGAGTCTTAAGAGCGTTTGAACAGCTCTCTACGTCATTCGACTAGCGAGTTATGGCCTTGAGCCAAAAATGACCAAGGTTACCTTTGTGGCACTTGAATTTTCATCCAATTTTTGGTTTATGAGTTGTACTTTTGGTCCCAGATATGATAGAAAGCCAATCAAGGGCTCTAAAGACTCGGATGATAGCCTAGATCCCCCCAAAAAAACTTGAGCCAAACATTGGCTCATTGGGTTGGCACCCAGGGCTAGGTAACATATATTTTTGGCAGGAACATATATATATGTGTGGGCTGGTACCGAAAGTGTTAAAGAAACAGCATACATAGTTAAACCTTGAATTTGTTTATGAAATGATAGCCGGTTCATGAAATTGGTAACCATTGTGATGGTTTGTATTTTCAGGACTTTATTTCTTGTGATAATGGTAGACATTGCTCCTAGCATTGCTTCAATTGAAGAAATTGTTGACCAAATTTTGTCAAATTTTTCCATATTGGAATTACTGCCCAAATGTCTTGTTTGTAAATCATGGCAGAAGGCAGTAAGAAGAATAATAAGTAGTCGAACAAAGGTGACATTTCTGAGTTCTAATGTCATTGAGACTAACAGTGCCCAGGCATCTGTTTGTGAGAGCTCAGATGGAGAGTTCTACAGCACTTTTCAAAACAAATATGGACGAAGAGTGAAGCGTATTAAATATGAGAGCAACAACTTTGCACCTGAACACAGGCAAATGATTGATAACTTCTTAAAGTGGAGGGCATCGTGGATTACTACTCCTCAGATTGTATTTGTAATTCACAAACTCAATAATGATACTGATAAAGTCTGCATACAAAATTTCAAGCAGCTTAATGAAACACTTGTACGTTACCTTCCAGCAACCTGTGTTCTTGTGATGTTGAAGGGAGCTATGTACAACCCTGGAAATGAATTTGTCACATGTCTAAGAAATGAAACATTGTTTTTTTCATCAGCTGTTGGCTCATCAGTTGATGTTTTGGCATGGCAATCATTAACTACTGTTGATGAAAGGAAAGAGCTAAAAGATACTCTTGAAAGGTTTCTTGTAAACCATAGAGATCTAAAGTTTCTGTTCTTTTATTATCGTGCTACATCACAGAATCATATTTCTCATTGGGTTCGACTTGAGTTATGTCCTCTCTTGCATACACATGTGATTCAGGGGGGGGGTGTTGTTGTTGGTTGTGCTGTGGAAGGCGGTATTCAACATTCAAACACTTGCAGTAATGCTTTTGTAAAACTTTCTGGTGCCAGATTAAGTGGCAGTAAATGCGGAAAGCCTGACAGACACACACAAAAATGTGGATCATTTCTTGCGATTGCTGTGAGTGGAAAGTCTGTTTCAACTTCTTCTGTTATTCTTAATCACAACATAAATACTGTATCAGAGCTGAATAAGAAAATAAAGCTGTTGAAAGAATCTGTGCTACCGAAAGGGAGGTTTGAAATGTCAAGAAATAATTGCTTTGGTTTAATGGTGTCTTGCATAGGTAGAATGCATGATTTTGAGTGGTATGATGACTATGGTGGCAGAGATTATGGTGCGATTGAAAGGTTAACATTTGAACGTGCTTTTCCCAAGGTACCTCTTTTGGTTACACATGGATTTGGAGAAGTTGGTGGTGACAGTAATGTTAGCACTCCATCTGAAGTCACTCCAGCAAATATGTGCAATTACCACTCTACTATTTTTGCTGTTGTTGTTATGTAACTCTTAAAGTGTTACTACAGGTTTGGTTTATACGTAATTATTGTATTGCATTTTTTCTCCATTCTTGCAGTTTACAGCAATGTATAAACAATATGCGTACTGCATGAGGAAGACTGCAAAAACTCTTCTTGCGCCACAGTACACTAATTTAAGTGCAGGTTGGGGTCAAGTTTCGTAAAGCACCCGCATGCTAATACTGTAAGTGACTGGTAACGGAAGATTTGTACATTACATAGGTATGTTGTGAAAGGTGTTCATGGTACACATACTATACACGTAGAAAAAATATTTTTAAAGTTTGTGTGAAAAGTAAATTGTTTGCAGTGGCATCTTGCTAAAAATTATAAGACTACCTATGAAAAATTTTATTGCACCAAGTCCATGCTTCAGATATGACTGGGATGGACAATTTCTTAGTCTTTGTTGGTCAATTACAGTGGGGTGTGGTTTCTTTAAGCAACATTAAATTATGTGTCATTCTCCCCATGCGCAGAAGGATTTCTGACGTGTTTAAGTTTTTGTGCACACCAACTGAACTAGCTATAGTAAGGAGTTCTAACATTTTTTTCTGGTGTGAGACCAGTTATGACAGATGTTCTAAGCATGCTTTATTTCACAGTTTACAAAATTTCAAAAATATACAGAAATATTCTGTCTTGCATGTTGTGCTAATGAGCAATTTGACTAAATTGTTTACACAACATTGAATTTATAATTCTGTTAATTTGCAAACTATTTTGGTCTTTTGTAGACACTTGTTTATAGTTTCAAGCACACCTGTTTATAGTTTCAATTGCATTAGACAATTTTTTGCCCAGCCTGTATGTTTACGATTGTAGGGTAAAAATCATATTATGGGATTTCATGCTTGTAATGTATTGTTTGATGTACCAATCAGCAAATTTCATTCAACTAATGTAAGATTGCTAGTAATTGTTATTTGTTTCTGGGTGCATTAATAGGAATTGGCGATCGTGGTTGCTTTGTTTACTATTTTTGCTTATATGTAATATTTTATGTTTATTGATTGTGTTATTATGTTCATATTGTGGTTTCATGAGAAAGTTTGTATAATCTGCATTTATTTACAGTGCAATTGAAACATTTCTAATACGTAGATGCATTCTGTTGTATTGAAGATAATTCATCTGTTTATCAAGAGAGAAGCTTGGTTAAATACCACATTTTGGTGATTTGTGTACTTTGAAAACCTAGACCAGGGGTATCCAACCAGCAGCTCATGGGTCACATGTGGCCTGCTAAGTCATTTCAAGTGGCCTGCAAGCAGAATATTTTTGCCAATAAGTAAAAATTCACCCATACTGATATACACCTTGTCACTTGGTGTATATCAACACTAAGCAACATTTTCCTAACACCATGTCTTCAGTCATGGTCAAATATGAATTATTGCCAGTGTTGTCATGTCACCGACCATCACGATCAGGATTGCAACTAGGGGGACTGTTTAGTCAGCATGCCAAGTCCCTTTAACACTTTGACGTCCGGCTGGTTTTGGGGATTTTCGGCAAAAAAAAACACCTAAACGCACGTGGCTTTGCGCATGAATATCTCCGCTCCTGTTCGCTCTAGGGTCAAATCATTATAATCCAACAAGAAATTGCAATTGTGTAACCCAATGTCACAAAAATGCCTCATTT
>JGI24159J19872_10009239_pt1 | contig 12924 bp, 7 predicted proteins | sample Ectturendosymbi4_FD_19872 | JGI IMG/M metagenome (IMG submission 19872)
TATTGGGGTAATAGTCCTTCAGCCCAATATCTGATGTCTTGTAACCTACCGAATAACCTCCCAGTTTGCTCAACCGATTTAATTTTGCTGATTGTTTCCCTAACAAGGTGTAGTTAGCCTACAGGCAGAACTATTAAATAAATTAATCCGTCATTTTGCTACATATTAGCTTGAATAGGCTAATCTGTTCCACGGTAGCGGTTTTAGTATCAAACAAGTACAGAAAAGGTTGCACAAGACTTAATACAAACCAGCCAACCTCTTTTCCGCTCTAATCCCTTATTATCGGATTCCCAACCTACCTCTGCTAGTTGGATTCGCTGAATCGGGTATGACTGAAACCATGCGCGCTCAAGCAGCTCGGTGAGACACTCACCGTCGTGCTTGAGTGATTTATGGATTCCCAATCCAACGCGAACACGATAACAGTGCAGTGTAAAGAGGGTAAATCAGTGTTTGGCCACGGGGAACCAATTCGTCAACGCATCTGGACCAGTGGTTCTCAAATGGGGATACGCGTACCCCTTGAGTTACGCAATTAGGTGCTCCAAGGGATACACGATATTTTTTCAAATACTACATACAAATTCCTCTGTTGTCCATTGCAATCCAGTTGTGTATTGCGGCATCTAGTGAGTATTAGTTCTTTATTGCATAGGAAGCACCAACGAACCTCAGTAGAAACTTGCCTACACGCTTTTTAACTAAAAATAACATTGTGTAAACTTTACATAGTAGTCGGGGGTCCGCAAACGAATAAATGATTTAGGGGTCCATGAGATCAAAGTTTGGAAACAATGGCCTGAACCGTTCGATTCACACTATCTTGAACGTCAGTACCATTATTTGGCAGTTTGTGAAAATCCTGTAATTTAATCTGGGCGAGTGTTTTTACAGGGGTCGAAGTGAAGAGATTGATGGCGAAAGCGTTTAAGACTGCACTAACAGTTCTTCAGCAACAGCAGCTTTTAGGTGAACTAAACAACGATCCGAAACTCATCTACCACGTCGGCCTAACTCCTGCCAAGTATGTTTTTGGTATTTCACTGTTGTTGCATTCGTTAGTGAACTGGTAAGGATTTTTTTCTGTTGACGAGCCAAACGAAGGGAAGTTTAGGTAAAATTCGTGCACAAAATATATTTTTTAGATTGCCAGACCTTGTCGAAAACAATCCGTTAGTTGCCATTGAAGTTCTCTTGATGTTAATGCAATCCAGTCAAATTACAGAGTATTTTACTGTTTTGGTGAACATGGAAATGTCTCTGCATTCGATGGAGGTCAGTAAACTTTACTTTTGTTAACTGCTACCATTGTGCTCTTCTTTGTTTTTAATTGCCTGTTGATGTTTCAGTACCTGCGTACGGTTGTTTGGTTTTCCAGTTTTTTTTTTATGAGGATCTCTTCAAACTCGTTATTTTCAATGCGTTTGACAAGATCTTGTCACCTCCTATGACTTTGGTACTTCGTTTGTAAAAAGTTCTAATGAGAGTTTGTCAGTTAATCAATATCGAAGTGTTTTGAACAGGGACGCCGGAACGTCGATTGTGCTGGGGGGGGGCAGTACAAACGTTGAGGGCAATGGAAATTTATGAAAAACAAAAAAATCGTTACCAATTATGCTTGCTACTGTTCAACAACAATGTTGACCTCAAAAATAATAAAGGAAACTATAGAAAATTTGTTTCAATTCGATCGTGATCAACCATAGAATTCCGATGATACTGCTATGAGAAAGACGCCTTTGCCCCCGTTGTCCCTCTTTTAAGGGTCAGGGGTCAATGCCACCGCTTTCCGGCGTCCCTGCTTACCGCTATCAGCAGTCACTGTCTCGAAGCATTGCCTGTCAAGATGTCTACGCTCAACAGTCACAAGCGGGCGCGGCAAAACGCCCAATATCGTAACTTGAAGTGAACATTAGAAGATTTGTTGCCATGTTATTGTTACACAACAGAGACCAACAGTAAAACAATCCGATCGCAAGTTTGGCAACCTGTTTCTGCAGGCAAAGCAGTGGAAATAGTGAACTGCAAGCTCACCACTGCACGACACCAGAACAATTAACCTGGCTCTTGTGCAGTGTGAGTCTCGTGCCGGCTAATAAACTGTCATTGTAATAAATAAATCAATCAATCGGAATTGAGTTGCTGACGTCAAATTTTCTAAAAAATGGTTCTTAGACCCACTTTCCAGCTGAAAGAAGCAAATGCTCGTTTTGCCCCCCGCCGTGTGGACGCCCATGGTTTTGACGTACCACGATTTCAAAACTGTTTGCTTGCGTTCAGTGTAAAAGCGCTCCTATAATGGTCATTCTTTTCGAATTTATATGTTCAGCAACAATGCTGACTTCAAAACTAATAACAGAAATTATAGGAAATCATTCTCAATTTTGTGTGCGCGAATAGCTGCAATAATTTGTTTCAAGTCGATCTTGACAAATCATGAAGTTACTTATGAAATTTGTTATGTAAGGGCACCTGTGCCTCCGATGCCCCCCGTTTCAAAGGGCAGGGGGGGCGCTGCCCCCGTAATGCACCCTCGTTCCAGCGTCCCTGGTTTTAAAATTAACATTGTGGTTGTCGGCGGAGTATTGGTAAGGTAACATTAGTGTGCAGTGCATTGTGCACCTGAACTTCAACCCAGGGCTTCTCAAACTGCAGGTCGCAGCCCTATGTGTGTTTTTAGGGTCGCGAAACAAATTGGCTTGACAAATCAGAGAGAAAAGTTTTTTGCAAGCTTTACAAGAAAATTAAAAGTAGGTCTGCAGTGAATCTATTTCTACTGTATGTTTATGGTATACTGTAATACCGTGTTTCATGCCGTCAGTTAGTTACTCGGATGTCTGTCTAAGCTGTGAAATGATATCATCTAAACACAACAAGTTATGCGTCGTTACGTCCTGATTGTTTTAACGTACTAACCAATATTGACGTTTTTGCATTCATTCCGACAGGAGGGCACACTTGTGTCTAGAACTCTAGGTCTAGTGTAGGGGCTAAGCTGACTGCTTTGAGATCACACTGAATAGTTTTAGACTGAAGTTAAAGGTTTCATACACAGTTTCAGGAGTACTTTCTAATTAATTTCAGAAACTGTTGGATCCGCAAAACATACACAATTGAAATTTCCGGAGGCCACACACTTGCCATGCCCAGGATGAGTTTGCGGAGATATTAAACGACAAAATTTTGCAACTAGAATTTTCAAAATAGAGTCTGTGATGTTTGGATAAGAACAAGGAATGAATACCCTGTCATTTCTGATCTAGCCATTCATAAACTCGTAGTTGTTTACACAACAAATTTGTGTGAAGAGGTATTCACAAAATTGATAATCCTCATGTCCAAAATCCAATCCTTTTTGAAAAAATGTTGAGAATGTCCTTCGTCCTCCGTTGTCTTGTATTAACGTACGCATGGATGATCTGTGCAAACATCATCGGGTGCCTCCATCCTATTACTTGTGCTTGTTAACTTCTATAAACTGAATTGTTTTTTGTTAATTTTTTTCGCCTTACTGTTTCCATGACGTGGTTGTTTTATTACTGTATAGTTGCTTTCAAAAATTGTGTGCATTTGTATGATTTCGCCATAAACAAACACGCCTCTTGAGANTTGTAATGGTACGTTTACACGTATCATTAACATCTCTAGGTCAGTGGTCTTCAACGTGGGCGATTTCGNCCCCATGTTAGGTGTTGTGGGGGTAATTTTGTGACTTACGAGATTTGGGGGGCGATTTTTGTATGTTAAAAGAAAGCATTTGATGCACTTTCGATTCCGTGGTTTGGAACAAATGTTATAAAACACATGGTATCGTACTGAAGACGTAACAAATTAACTATCCAGTATTGTCACTAAAATTGTCACTCGTTGGGAATCAACCTGTTTTTTTTCGGTCATAGACCGAAACGTGTTTGAAATGAACGAAAAAATTTAAGTCATTTCGGTCAGAATATTTGAAAATATAGCTTAAAAAATCACTTTTATGGCGTGTTTTAATACAACTGTGAGACGAATGACCGATATGTTTCAGTGACCAAAATGTTTCAGCGAAAATAAAAACAGGAGTCAAGCGTTACGGTTCTCACGAAGATTATAAATGTGAAAATCGGAAAATACGCAATCGGTCAAACTCCATTTTTTCAAGAGGAAAAACTTCAGCTTCTTTGACGACAATAAAAATGGCCCAACAATCATGCCATTGCTACCCCCAAATCATCGCATCGACTTTCGCGGCGATTGCGAATATAAATTGCAAGTTGCCGTCAAGTTTAGCCTAGTTAATTTTCGTCGTGAACTGTCACAAATCCCTCCAACCGTATGTGTTTTTATTAGCAAAATTGCCTTGAAACAAGCCTTTGAAAGCTTCGGTAGAGCATTGCCACACCATCGTTTCGTAGGCCAAAAACGTCACAGTCCATTATCATGTGCTTTATCATCTTTGGTTAGTACCTTGAGTAAAACAATGTAGGGCTACCGAACTGTGTTCTGTTGTAAAAATATTTAAAATGTGACTGTTGCGAGACGATTTACGTATAAATTAATGGCTAGTAAAAACTAGTTACACCTAGCCATAAGTTGTAAAACGTTCTTATGTGCAAAACGTTCTTATGATAAAGCTGTTTGGTGTTCATCTCACTGATGACAGAGTATAACAGAACAGTATGCTAGGAAAGAAGTAACTTACACCGGCGAGTAAGCCCAAATCCCCATCTTATCTAAACTAAGGAGCCCAGCAAATCTGTTTCACCACCTGTTTGAGGCTTGCTATGAAGCAGTGGCGTAGCCAGCTTAAACTTTTTTGGGGGCAACATTTTTGATTTTAGGCGAGCAACAATATTTTGTTTGGGATACCGTCTCTCAAAGCACAAAATGACTAGATATGTTAAAAATTAGGCGGGGCATGGTCCCCAGGCTGCGCCTATGCCATGAAGTCATTCTTTTGTGGAAATAACGCCGAAAGTAACATTGCATAGAAAGTTACTGGCTGAAATACCTTCATGCTAGCTAACTAACATAAGCGAATGCTATTCCACCATTACGAACGTCCACAGCGACGATGAAGCCCATGCTATATTTCATGCACACGGATGGTCAGATTTTGGGATCATGTGCAGTAAAGGTTTTCCAGGACGTTTGGGGAAAGTGAAGCTACATTATTATTACTGCCGTTTCCCACGACTTAATGTTGCTGAGCCAGGTTTCAAACAAGCACTGCACTACGCGTAATAAACACCACAATCGTCTTGACATGAACAAGACCGGGGAAACGCCATACGACTTAAGCCGACCAACTTGCAACCTGCTTTGAAAAAGCTTGCCGATTAACACCATTGCAGGGCTCGCATCAGTTGGAACCAGCTTCACCGTTTGAGCGAGTTCTTGCAATCCACTGCTTGGCCGCACTAGATCTCGGGGCAAGTATTGAACAGCCATTCCATTGTCTCATCGTCCAGAACCGTCAGGCCGTACAGTCCATGGGGAGGTCGGTGGATGGACATTGGAGGACAACATGGTCGACGGTTTGTTCTTCTGCGCCACACTCACAGGTCGCAGAGGAGGCCATACCCCGTTTGTGTAAGCAGGAGCGGAAAAGTCCAATTACGGTACAGAGGCGGTTAAGCCTGACCCACGCTGTTCTCCGTTGAACTGGACCCACGTCGTTCATACCCTGGGAGGGTGGGTGCTGATGTTGGGGATGAAAGTACGGAATCTCGTAGTGGTTTTAAGCTGTTCCGATACTGGCTGCTCAACACTTGCCCCTAGATCTAGTGCGGCTTAGAAGTGGATTGAAAGAAAGGAACCAACTGTTTGATTGGAAATGAATAACTTTTATTGTACAAATGCAAATTGCATTCGTTTTGTTTTGTGCTAACTAGATTTGCCAGTTTATATTTCATTAGCACTGAATTATTTTCAAAACAAAGCAATATTTTCAGACAACGCAAAAATTATAGGAAAAACTTTGAGAAGCCCTGCTTTAACCGACCTTAACCACCACCTTAACCGACACCAAAATGTAAATAACCAGGAAGAGGTTGGTGCACGCCAGCTTGTGAAACAGTCTACAGCCACGATAATAATGTGCCAGTAAAACAATTACACACTTTGGAAAACTTGTAAACAAACACGATGCTTTAATTGACAGGTTATGGAATAATTAACACGGGCAGTGGTTGAAACTAAAACTATTCCACACGCACCCATCTATTTTATTATTGATATATTTTAACCAGATGCACTGATATATTCAAATCGTTCATTCCTGTTTGTGGTTAAAATAGAAATGGCAATTTGCTTTTAAGAGCAAGAGATAAACGTAATTCACGGCTTCTGTTAAAGATTCGTTTTTCTCTTCGTGCTGGTAACGGGCAGGGGTTTCCGTTGCATGCATCCTGTCGTGGAAACAAGATAGGTCACTGGCCCTTTCTAAACTGTTTGACTTGAAACCTGAGAGTGTTTTATCTGTAGGCCTCCACTGCAGTACAATCATTTTTTCGACAATGCTATTCCTCTTTATTGGCAATCATTTCTAAAGATCTTACCAAAAGTGCATTTTTATGATGTTCGCCAACGGTCTGTGGTAAAAAGACCGATTTCAATCGTTTCTGAAGCTGAGGCTTTCTAATCGTTTTTCTCACATCTTGACATTTAGCTCCAGAAACAGTTGGCATCACGGTCTGATTGTGGTATCATAATTTCGATGCAAAGGAAAAACAAAATGCAGTTACAAAATACAGTAGTGCAGTGTAAGTACCGTGTTTATTCGATCGTAGGCCGCGGCTTACAAAGTTTTTTTTTCATCATTTCATGCGGCTTGTAATCAAGGGCGGATTACGTTTTTATGGCTTTACCTTATCGAAAGGTATAGATGACGCTCGGTCTTTCCTTGGTTACGTTTTGTCGACCAAACTCTCTTTTTGCATTCTATTCTCTTCAGCATCACGTTTACATCCGTCACAGGAGGGCTTATGATGAACAGAAGGCAGCTGTAGTGGTGTAAACATCATTAACAGGGTTGCCAAAAACGCGAAATGTGCTGGTGCGCGAACGTATCTCAGAGGCTTAGGTAACCTGTGTTAAAGTGCGACTTACATTATTTTTAGCACCATTCCGTGCGGCTTACTATCAAGGGCCGCTAACAATCGAATAAATAAGGTAACCTATGTTCAAGGGCGGCCTACATTAATTTTCTAACACCATTTCGTGCGGTGTGCAATCAAGAGCCGCTAACAATCGAGTAAATACGGTGGGTCAAGATAAAAAGCGTTGCCTGTAGGCTTGTCTATGGGATACTTTTTTCTGTCCCAACCCATGGCATATTGTGGCTGTCCTTTCACACCCCATGGGATTCTCACGAAACTAGTATTACGAGGTATATTATATCATGGGCATGTCTAATGTCTGGCACCTACAGAGCCGTGGTAAAAATACACCAAACACCTCAACTAGGAGCCAGTGACCCTTATTTGGTTGACACGTAAAAAAGGGCCCAACAAACGTATTTTCTGCGTGTCGCGTCACTACGTCATGGAACTGTGCCTGTACGTCCAATACTTACTGTCCTGTGAGCATACTTGTATAATAATGGTATTGTACTTCAGAAAATTCCTGCCTTGTTACGTTAAAATTACTTACGATGGGACAAGTTCCAAGTCCATACCTGGAACAAATCCCATTCACATGGACAAGTCTGGTTATCAGCAGAATTCTTTCGTTAAAGCTTTGTCTGCCACGCTTTGTCTAAATATGCCGCGGAGACGTCAACTGCGCGATGCTTGGGATCGAGGCTAAATTGGGAAAAGAACGTTTGGACTGTTCATTAGGTGTGGGACAAACCGTTACTTTAACTGCGATGCAGCAAGGACTGCGGGATTTGAAATGTTTATTTAATTTGAATTACTTACTTTAATTTCCAGTTTTGTGGCTTCGCGTCTATCGAAAGGAATCTTTTCGCAGAAATGAATTAGACACTGACCTTTACCAAGTGTATATTTCGCCTACTGAGCAGGCATTGTCAGATCTTATTTGAATTGAAATGTGAGGCTTTGTTGTTGTTTTTTGCTCGAAAATGGCGCGTATATGCGATCGAACAAATTTTCAGGTTGTGAATCGTCTCACGACTGCTGTGGAGCTTCCGACAGAGTTTATTCATCTTTATATTTCAAACTGCATATCAACTTGCGAAACTATAAAAGACAAATACATGCAGGTGCGTTTTTGTTTTGTTTCCTTATCGAAGGCATGAAAAGACATCGATGTCAATTTTTTCTGTCTTCAGTGCGAGAAACTTCACAATGCGATTTTCCTACTTGAGCCTTATCTTTTCACATCGCTGCCTTGTTTCAAATCTTTTGAAAAAGTTTTCTGGAGTTTCCGAAACTTGTAAACTTTTCTTGTAAAAGTTTCGGCGAAAACCGTCACCATCGAATGACAATCTCGATTAAACTGTTCTTAAAACTGTCATGTACGTGGGTGGAATTGTGCACGCTGAGATCAGTGCCCAAATTTTTTTATTATTTGTTTTTTTGTATTTTTTTCTTATTCGGTAGGAAAAAGCGCCGGTGTGAAATAGAAGTAAATACTCAAAAATACAACGACAAGCAATCAACTGTTCCGTGACATTTGCGAATTGTTTCCAAAATAAAATGATTGTTCGTTCGTTTGTTGCATGCGAAGCCGTATTTACGGTTGAAATGTGCTACGTATCATTTTCCTGCACGCATTTGTTTGGGAACGGTTAGAATTGAGATTTCATTTGTACAAAGCGATTCAAGATTAGGAGGAAACTACGTTGGATTTAGTAACATTTTTTATGTTTTCTGTGAAAAATTTTTACTTCCTGTCACGAAAATTTGTTACTGATGTCATTATTGAATAAATGAGCTTTGCCTTTTCCGTCTCAGAAGTAAAACAGGAGAGGTAAACCTTTGCAGCTGGGTGCAAAGACACGAATCGAAACTGTTTTTAAAACTTCTAAAAAAAATTCTAAATTTGTCGAAAGTTAAACATTTTGATCCTGCAGCGTGCTGAAGGTACTGTAAAATTTGTCAGCGGCACTCTTGAACAACGAAATACTTGTGCTATTCTTGCAATGTAGTTTATCTTGATTGCTACCGAGTTCTGGTTTCTCATCTAATTAAGACTTTTCTTTGTTCGTTGCAGAACCGTCTTGTAAGGCTCGTCTGTGTATTTCTGCAATCGTTAATACGGAACAAAATCATAAACGTCAAGGAGCTTTTTATTGAAGTCCAAGCGTTTTGCATCGAGTTCAGTCGAATCCGGGAAGCGGCGGGTTTGTTCCGTCTGTTAAAACAGCTCGACAGCGCCGAAAGTGACTCAGGAAAAAAGTAGCGTTCAAAGTTTGTTGCAACATTTGAAATAAAAATTAAAATCACACTTCTACGTTTCATGCTCGTTGAAACTGTGTTGCAAATTTGTCGCAGCAGAGCGTGAACGTTTCGTGGGCACCACTTGCCTCAGCAGTTTCTGCAGGACACATATGTCCGAGGGTTCAAGTTGCATCATCAGGTGTTGGTGCTCAGCCACGAGACGGTTCAGGTCTTTTTGATGAAGTTTTTGGCTGTCAGTGATAACTTCAAGTACCTGTGCAGTTGTGTGAAATGTTGATAGGTCTTGAACGTCCATCCGATGCTTTTGAAGTATTGAAGCTATGGGTAGATGTCTTGTGAAGTTGTTAAAATTTTCCAGTGCACGTTTTGACCTGTAGTTTATGTGTGATTTGGGCTTCAAGTTCACATGCTTTGCACCGGTTACAGAGATGCTTCAGCTGTGGTTCGCTGACTTTTCTTTAATGATGAGTGATAAGTACTCTTTCTTTACTCTGTTGTGATGGCCTTTGTCTAAATTGCATGACACGAAATTCCTGGCAATATTAGCCATTGCCTGCGCGGTCGTCACAACGAATGCATTTCTGTGCATCGAAGCTTCATCTTCCAGCAGAAGCATCAGATGATCTTCTACTCGTTGACGGTTACGTGCTTCTTGTGCTAAAGCAATTCGCCGCGAAATTCTGTTGAAGCAATGATGTTTTAAGTAGGTGGAGAATTTATTTAAATGTGCGTAAAAATACCTGTCTGTGGTGGTCGCAGTGAAGAATCATAAAAACACAGACCCGTAACTAGGGGGATTCGTCCCTAAAAATATTTTCGCCCCCCTGGAAAAATGTGTTGAACATAGCTTAAAACTGTTGCACATAGTTTAAAAAGTTTGGGCCCCTCTCAGAAAAATCTTATCCCCTCATAGTGCCCCAAGCTGGTTGCGGGCCTGTAAAAGCATCATTTCGATAGTTTATAAGCCTAGGTCAAATTGATTGTACTATATAGGCAAAATCTTGTTTTATTGGTTTAGTTTAGTCAAAACTCCATAGAAATTCCGATAAATGTGATGCGTGTGGCATTTATCAAAACGTTTTCAAAGCGCAACTCGATGATTCCAATTCTTGGCAGTGGACGAGCGCTCTTGGGTTCAGAATTGCGAAAGTGATCAAATCAGGAGTGAGATAGAAAGCATAAAACATTAAGGTATGCTAGAAATTGGGGGCTGTGGCCCCTTTGGTCCGCCCTGTCCACGCCTATGGCCAAAGACCTGTGATACAAATAACTGGCTTGATTCTTGTGTTGATGTACCTTGTCAGTACATCAAAGGCCGGTTCTATGATCTCGAGCAGAACATGCAAATTCGTGAAACATTAATGCAGACCAGACCGGTGTCCAAGTTGTGCTATTCTTCACTGGCATAGAATGACACCTATCGTGCTTACCACTTGTTGCAGACGTGTTCCAAGAGTTTTTCCGAGTATGAAATTTATGTATTACTTTGTACTATGGCTACAAACTTCTGTTTTCTTTTTAATCGGTGAAACCCGCTCGTGTTGCAGTCGACCCAAAAGAATCGATAAACACATTCCTAGTGATCGAGTCAAGGGTCGCAACCAGCTGAAATTTTCGGGGGGAGGGTAAAATATTTGTAACTTGTACTATTTTCGGGGGGCAAAATTGTTGAAACTTGTTGTACCTAATAACTAAACATGTGAAAATTTTGAGGTGGGCAATTGCCCGGTTGACCACCCCCTGGTTGCGGGCCTGTCGAGTCATATTAATAGAAAGAATGCCCGTATTCTCAGCCATAATTATGAGATTAAGAAATCAGTTGTGTTCATGATAAAAATTACGGCCGAAGCAAACGTTGCGGTAACCACTAGTTACTACCATCATCAGTACAAGTAAACACGAACTGTATGTGGCTACTAAAGTTTTTGCAGCCAGTAGCAAGAAGCGCTCTGCACAGAAAAGAAAAGCGGCATCTATGACGGCAGCAGTAAGGGGAAGCATTATTAGTCATTAGCACATGTTTCAATCAAATGGAAAATGTAAATGATGCCGTTTATCACTATGATAACTAAATATGCCATCTGCAAGGCACATGGTAAAGCAAGCGTTCGGCCGAATGTCAATATTTTGTGTTAATGTCAGCTTTTTGGCAGAATTTATAGGCCTACTTAAAGGACAAAATTATGTTCTTAAAAAAAGTTTTAAGTCGCCGCCCCTCCCCTTTCTGCAGAAAAAAACAAACCTTTGCGGTTAAATCTAAGATTCGCTGTAAGTCTCGCTTATTCTGCACTTGTTTACATGCAGCTACTGCAGTTGCCGTTGGAAGTTTTTCTTTGCTAGGCTGATACGTTCGATAACCGAAATAGTACAGTGCAAGCATTTCCCTGAAAAACTATTGGCATCAGCAGTGTGGGGGCATATTGCATTATGTCAGAGTAGACAAATAATCCTTAGCCTCCCTGGAAAAGTGTTTGCCAATGCCGCCTGCTACCAGGGGGGCGATTGCCCCCCTAAAACCAATTCGGATTTACAATTCGGAAAACAGCACTCGCAATATAGGCCTAAGAACATTTTGTCGTACGTTGTGTTGTGAAGTATACATCGTCACTCTTACAGTAGCGAAGCCATTTATTTAGACCTAACTGCCAAATATTACTGAAATCCCCCCCATAACCTTCCTGGCTGGATCCGCCCCTGCCTGCTACTAGGCCCAAGTCAACTGTATTCAAGAAAAAGAGTTAAATCACAACCGTGAGTGTTCGACTCCCACAAGGGTGTGTGCTGCCACCACTCTTTATAGTCTATTTCAGGGTTTCTAAACCTTTTTTACTCGAGCAAACCTAAAAAAAGTTCTTCTCACCTTGCACTCCCTCCAATTTATAAGGAAGAACTAGTATTCTAACGTTTAGAAAGGAATTTAAAATTTACAGAAAATCAAAATATGGACAAGAAACGATGACACAGATGAATATACACTACGAAAATTAATCAGGCTACTTGCTTGAAATATGTACAAAATAATAAAATCAAAAGGCTGACTTCCAGAAGTTTGCTAATGTATTTCAGTTGAATTACTCCTTTTTGTTCTTGCTCATTGCTTGTGGGTTTTTCTAAACGTAAAACTATGCTGATGGCAACACGCATGCCTGTCTGTTCGTTCAAGCAATTCTAGGTTTCGTCTTTGATTTACAAAACTCGCATAGGTATCTTGTCGCAAATGAAATGACAACAGCTAGTGCAGTTTCACAGTCTTGAAAATCCACCCATAGCCGAGCAGACTTGAAAATCCATCCATAGCCGAGTACCAATCTTTTGCATAAAATAATTTTTATGTAGTGCACCAATAAAGCAGGCCCGTAGCCACGGGGGCAGTGCTCCAATTTTTTGTGCTCGGAAGTATTTGTTTTAAAAATATAATAAAAACAAAAATCTCCCAAAAATGATTTTTGCCCCCCCACAAACCTTAAAAGGCCTGCCGAAAACTGCCGAATCGAGTTGATTCGAGAAAAAAAACTACTAGCTCGTAAATAAGAATAGTTTGCAATTTATGTTTACACAAATAATTAAATTA
>JGI24159J19872_10009240_pt1 | contig 12923 bp, 6 predicted proteins | sample Ectturendosymbi4_FD_19872 | JGI IMG/M metagenome (IMG submission 19872)
GCATTAGGAAAGATTTAGCTCAGGTTGCTTTTGACCTGATCGATAGGTTCCACGTTAGTTCGGTAAAAACTCAGCATCAGCGACAAACTTAAAGCAGAGGGGGCTTCGAAGCATTGGCTACCGCTACTGGTAAAACTGCGTATGACTGAATTGAATGCTTGGAAAAATATGGCACTGGTTTCAACATTTCGCTGCATGTGCAACTACGGTTTTTGTTTTGAAGTAGGCTATATGTCAGTGTGACAGTTTTTGTAGCTTTCTTTGACTTCAGGATATTTGGCTCTATGCATAACTTGAAGCAAACTTATGATTCTGTCTTGAAGATAGTGGCGTAGCCACAGGGAAGGGGAGACATCTGTACCGGGAGCAGCATTTTGATGGCGTAAATTGAGGTTAGAATATCATGTAACAATTACGAAATGTCAAATGTCAGCGGATGCTAGTGATAACGATTTACAAAATGTCGAATGCAAGTCGCTGACACCCAGTTTCAAAATCTCATCAAGATCACCAAGGTTCGCAAAAAGAGCAATTACAAACCATAGTGACGTTTTAAGGCGTCGCTTGAGTCTTCAACAACCAGCCCATGCTTGCAGTTTGACTGACGGTTGCGTCACAATGCTTTCAGATAGCCAGGGTTACGAACTTTCCCACTTCGTTCCCATTCTATAGTTGCGGCATAAGGACGGGAATCCAGCATTCACAGTGCATGCAAATGCGCATGCTTTTCGTAAAGTAGCGATACACCTTAATAGTACATTGTTACGACGACATATCTGATGTTCAGGAAAGTATTTCTTCTTTGATGGTTTGACAAACTTCATGCTGAAATGGATTTGATGTGGTTCTGAAGGTAATTATGATGATTTTTATTTGTGAGATGTTTAAATAAATCCTGACTACTTCTGCAAACTTCTAATTGTAAATGGGCAACAGCGTTGAGTGTTTTAGTAATAATTGTGTACTTTCCAGTTACTCTCAGGGATGCGCGGAGAGCGGGGGATTGCTTCCCTTGTTTTTTCAAAAGAGAGGCAAAGGGGGCGGAGCTAACTTTTCATCACAGTATCATAGGGAATTTCATGGTTAACATGATCTAGTTGAAACAAATTTATTGCAGCTATTCACGCACCCTCAACATTCATAGTGGTTTTCTACACTCTCTGTTATTATTTTTGAGGTCAACATTGTTGCTTAACAGAAACAAACATATTGGTGAAGAATTTTTTGCTTTTTATAAGTTTGCATTTCCCTCAATACTTTTACTGACCCATGCCCTACTGCTGCTTCGGCTGCTACCTGTGTTTTAAGTGATTTCACCAACAAACTAAGCATCTTCACAGACATGATTATCGAAATTCAGATCACAAAATTGTTAGCAAACTTTTTACAGAGAGTCATTGGTGTTAGATATTTTTTAGGTTAAAATATGTGACACATTTAAATCTCATCACCTTTTTGACAATATAATCGATACATTTTCAGCATCAAAAGCAAGTAAACTTTGTCCTTGGAATTAGATAATTGCAATAAAGCATCAGATTGCAGTGTTTCTTTTGTTCTATGCTGCCACGAACGGGCTGGGAGCGCTTAAACTGAGTTTGTCCCCAGGCGCGGTAAACCCGAGGTACGCCACTGCTTGAAGTGTCGTTTGTTTTTTGCAAATTGTTTTCTTCTCTGTTGCTGCAACATGATACTGTAGATAAAAATCATGTTTGGAATCTGCGTAGTCGTATTTAATTTCGTACAAACCAGCACGAAAAACTTCTTGTAACTTGCCTTGGTAATGGAATGTCGCTTTTCTGTTACATCGCACGTTCTTTTTCTTTCAGGCGTCACAACGTTTCTTTCACATTGCAGTTAATTTGGGAAAGCGCTATTTTTGTAAGCGTGGTCGCATGGTCTTCACTTTGAGCTTCGTGCCTAGGATTGTGCTAACTAAAGTCAACAACTACATAATTCCCTTTTTTCTAATCTGATGACTTTAGTCTTATGAAAAAATATCATCTTCAAGAACCATGAATGACATTGTTATTACTCCACCTTAATAATAGCATTGTCTATTTTCATTACCATTGCATTTTCTTTGATGCTTACAACCTTCACAAGCCCAGCAACAAAACGTTTGCACCCATGAAAAAACAAACTTTTCGCTGAACAAAAAAATGCACATCAACATTGAATAAAAATCGCCAGTTTGTCTACTAAGCGATGTCAACCGTGAGCAACATAATCTATGCGATTACTGACATCCACTGTTGCTTTTCAAGCAACATAATCAGTTGTTGCGCTACGTGTTTTGCCCAAATCGAAATGTCTTTGATACAATGTTACAATTCAACGGTCTCGCTGGGCTACCCTCCTACTTGCAACGATGCTGTTATATAGGCTACCTAAGCACCTTGGAAAACACTTCGAAACCGACCAAGTTGAAAATGCAAATTTTTTATAGCTTAGCATTAATATGCGGAGAAAGCAAAGCTTCTTTGTATTCCATGGATTGCACTGCTTGTAAGCAAACCTACTAAATGGTTGCGGTTATTTTTGTACCGAAACATCTCGTCATGTTAGTTACAGTGTATCAAACCAACACTGGACATCGAGCAGTAATCCTTTGCAATGAATCCAATGCGCAGAACAAATTTGCATTCAAATGTTGAAGTTGTCATGCTTTTAACGTTGTGCACCAACTTTCAAGTTTTTGCGCACTTTGCTTTGCAATCTTCGCCGATGAAGCTGTACTTTTGAAATTTGTCTTGCAAACATTTTCCTGAAATCACTCACGAACACATTTTGTTTACTCCCCTCTTTCTTCACTTGAAACATTTCGAAACATCTGCGTTGCTTTGTGTTGTAAAGGAATACTGCTAGACATCGGACTTAATTTGAGATATTAAGTTTATGAGGTGATGTTCATTGCTGTGTTAACCAAAGCGTTTTTTTGTGGGCTACTGTTAATGATTTTGTATTTTTCATAGCTATGTCGATAAGATAATGGAAAGACGAAAAGAGTGGTGCCTAATGGATCGTAAGTCTTTGCTGACAAGAGGCCACAACACCAATGATTGCTGTGAAGCTGCAATGAAAATTATCAAAGAAATTTTGTCCAAGAGGTTTGTAAATTTTTTGTTCTGTCATATTTTTTCTATCATTGTGTCACATTTTATGTTGGTGATTAGACCCTGCCAAAGTTTAGTGAATAATTTTGTTGACTTTTGCCGAAAAGCGTGACTGCCATTAAAAACATGTGTCGTAACCTAACCACGGTTGCGGAGTCGGAGGTGAAATATCCGGCTCCGACGATTCCAAAACTTCCGACGCCGACTTTCCAAAATTTCTGACTCCGACCTTTTCCAAAATTTCTGACTCCTTAACATAAAGGTAATGAAATTTGGCTGTTAACATCAATGGAAATCGTGGTGCACAGCAAGAAACCTGATTCAACAAAAGTTTCAAAAGAAATTGTACCATTTCAACAGGAATTACCATTTTAGGAGTGTGATGTAAAAAATGATCCGACTGGACATCCGGAGTGGGACAAAAAATCCGACTCCGACTCCCAGTGTTGTCGGAAATCCGACTCCACCCAACTCCTTACGACTCCGAATCCGCAACCCTGAACCGAACAACAACATTGACCGTTAANCCACTGCTCAATTCAGCTTTGATTAAGTGAAACATGACATCTAAAGAAATAGGAACATGTAGTGAAATGACAAGAAGTAACAAAGCNAAGCGTGCGGAGACAGCAGCCGACAAGTGACGCTTGCAACGAATCAGACAAACTAACAAACTGATCACTGTAGCCGCAAAGACTGCGCTGTTAATCATTACGTACGCTGCAGTCGATTACCAACACGCACTTGCCCGGCATTGAACAAGTCACGATACAACGACACAGTGGTCTGTCATCTGCAGAGATTTTGAACACTTGTGTTTCGTTAATACTGTCTGGTTGTCACCAAGAATTTCGAATTTATTGCTTTCTCAGGCATAACATAGTTTTTGTCGACCTTGAAAAAGTCAACTTATTTTTGCAGGTGCAAAGCGTATAATCCATGCATGGTGCTGCAGTTCATCACGGAAGTGCTGTCACCGTATTTTGAAAACAGAATTTTGAATGCTGTTCTCGGGAAGAGACAAAACAGTGCTTTGATAATTACAAAATTCCCAGCTGATAACATTGTGGAAGTTGAACCAACAATTTTTAAGGTTCCAAGCAAGACTAAAGCCAATGTAACTTATGATGTTGATATTTCTACTGGAATGTGTTCGTGCGAAAACGGGTCTTGCGGTAAACTGTGCCAGCACCAAGAAAGTGTCATCGTGCACCGCCATCTCTGTGCTTGTCAGGTTTTTCAAGGAAGTGCTGATGAAAAGTATCGTTTCGCTTGCATTGCAATTGGTCAAAAAAACGCACCAAACTACAGCTTTTTTGAGAAAATAGCGTTTAAAACAAGTGCTAATTCTGCAACACAGCAATCTTATAAACTGCAAGAACATGAAAAAGATCTAGAGGGTGTTGTCAAGAAGGAAATCATGGAAGTTTGTGAATTACGCAAAGAACAAGGTACAGAAATGAAAAGCACTGAGGACTGCATTGCATTTGGTCAAAAAAAAGCACCAAACTACAATTTTTTTGAGAAAGAGGCGTTTGAAACAAGCGCTGGTTCTGCAACACACGACTCTCATAAACTGCAAGAACATGAAAACGAAGTAGAGGATGGTGTTAACAAGGAAATAATGGAAGTTTGTGAATTACTCTAAGAAAAAGGTACAGAAATGAAAAGCACCGAGGAGGCACTGAAAGCTTTCGGAAAATTCAAACGCACACTGCAAAATGTAAAAACAACTAGACAATTGTGCTCCCTTCTCATAAACTGCCAGCCCACCACAGTGGTGAAAAAACATGGGGAAAGAAACATAAAAATTCAGCCATATTCTATTTTGCGTCGTCAAGTAGGAGCAACAAGAGGCGCTGTTACCTCTGGAAAAGGCAGAAAACCAATATGTGTCGTTCATCCTCTTGCTAAACGGCCGCGACACTTGGCCGCCAACATTGCATCAAGCCAGACAAATGGCAAATCCCATTAGTTTTGGGATACAATTTTGATTTTTGTGTTGTTTGCTTAACGTTTCACAGTTTTGCAGTGCGCTCAAAGCTAATGCCACTTGCCGACGTTTTTATGAAGTGTTGCTGCATGCGGGTATTTCACGGTGCGCTTTCTTGGGTTTCAAAAAGTTCTATATGGGTGCAAATCTTGCCATTGATTTTGACGCTGTCCCTACTAAATACTAACCTACGCAAACTTGCTGCTTGTGTAGGGCCGACGCGCGGGTTCACAGTGCGTGGGATCCGTTACCAACGAAAATCAAAGTGAACTTCGCGGTTTTTAACGTCTCCATCATAATTCGTTTTTATAATGTAATTTTTACAGTGTTCAATGTTTTTCTGTAATTTGTAGCCTGTTTATTTTAATAACACTTAGTTAATGCAGAGAGGGCTTAATTTTTGATGCTGTATACTTTTTTGTTCATAAAAGCGTTTATGCATTTGGCAAATCAAGTGTGAAATACGGTTCGATAGTTGTTGCCGTTTCAGTAATCACTTCTGAAGGTTTAAGTTTAGTTGGTAATTGCAAATGTGGGCTGCGTAGGCAGTCTTGCTCAATTTCCCTTCAGAGATCTGCAGAGGCAACCTGAGATTGGCAAAAACATTTGATAAAACTTAGTTTTGATTATGCCATTATATAAGTGTGCAAAAATAATGGTTCCTTAAAAAGTGACAGAAAATTTATGTAATGAATACTAACAGTTACACCATTTACTAAGTAACAGAATTGACAGTTTGGATCACGTGAAGTAAGCTTCATGATGTTCTTAGTTCTTGTGTTGAAAGTTGTATCATGAAATACAGTACCACCGACAAAAAGGATCATGGCATCGAGGGCGTAACAACGCTAGATGGCGCTCGGGACAAGAAGCAAGTTCGGCGACCCCGTGTTCGAAACAGGTCTTTCGCAAGCAAATGTTCTGTATTGGAGAACCTGTAACATTGTTGGGAATTTTTGGCGCCGGGGAATTGTTCCCCACTTGCCCCCCCCTCGTTACGCCCCTGCATGAAATCAATCTCACACAGATTGGCGTGGCAAATAAAACGTCTATATAAAACTAAGGCAAAAAAGGGTGGAGCTGAGAAAGGGATAGTGCATCAGACAAGTGTTTTAACAGAGCTACCTGAGAATACGAAGGAAAAGCTTTGGAAGAGCCACACCACAGTGAAAATTGCAACAACGTGAGCAGTCAGATTGATGATGTGTTTCGGAACCATTGGATGGACAAACGATCCTGCCACTTGGCCAGGTGTCACGAATCGGTATGCGGGCCCGTGACCAGGTTTTGAAGTTCGGAGGGACAAAATAGATTTTTAGGGGGGCAAGATTTTTGTTTTTGTCATATTTTTAAAACATTTTTTCTGGGAACAAGAAAATTTGCGGGGACCTGCTCCCCGTGGCTACGGGCCTGTCGGTATGTTAGGGGCTATTTAACCCTGCTCAGGTAACCTCTGCCCAATTTGAGCAAGCGGTTCTTCTACTTAAATTAAAAATTAGTTAACATTCACGTGGAAAGCTGGTTCTTCCAGTAGTTGCATTTTCTTAGACGCTCTTTCGGGCAGTCCTATCGAAATCTGCACAACTTTTGTAGTTTTCGATGGGGAACAAAATTTTGCCCAAATTGACCCATGGTTACCTGAGGTGTAACAAGATTTCTACACAAACCTCCCTGCTAAGGTAACCTTGACCAATTTGGGCAAAAGGAGTTGGTGCATGTAGGTTCACTAATAAGCCACGCCAGCAACCTTTGACAAACGCCAGCGCGGGAGTTGATCACACGAGCGCAAGCCCTGACGACACAAATCAATTTGGAGCGAATGGCTCGTGGTCTTCATTGAGAAACAGGCAGGAGAATGTATGACGCCTTCTCCGTCAGAGGAAACAAATTGGAGCCAGAAAGGGCCTGCACCATGTGCACTTGTGGTGAAAGGTCAAAAGCGTTTTATTGAGGGCATGATGGACCTTGTGCTTCTCTTTTCCTAACTGAAGTTTCTAGACCTTTGGCTTAGCCAAAAAAGGCTTGCTCCTTGTTGCGCGTGCACTTGTGGTAAAAGGCCAAAGCATTTTACTGAGGACATGAGCCTTGAGACCAGACATCGCTGTGGAACCTGTCCACCATCAAATCAGAACAAAACGAGGTTCACGTGCCAACGGTGGTGAACACCTGTCTGTATTGATCACTTTCAAGTTTTCTGCAAAGATTACTTACACCCCTGGAATACTAACCCCGGGTGATTTCCACCCGGACAGGAGTAGTGGCCAGGTGGTACGTAGGTGAAAATCACCCGACGTTATGGCTGATTGTGAGTTCGGGTGAAAATCACCTGACAATATGGTTAGTGTGAGTTCGGGTGAAAATCATCCCACGTTGTAGTAAGGGTGAGTTTGGGATGAAAATCACCCGACATTATGATTAGAGTGAGTTTTTTGTTTTCCTGTTGATGCCTTGGCATTGTAAAAATTGACAAAATCCACTAAGTTATAGTTTTCATATTTCAATTTGGGGGGGCTTGGTGCATTGTTTGGGGGGGGCTTAGTCCACCAAATCCCCCCTGTGGCGACGGGACTGGCCGTATGTGAGACATGAAAGTCAATAGCAGTGCCGCAATCAATCTGACTGCCCAAGAATTTTCGTAAAGCATTTGCCCATTTTGGGCAAGTTTACCTTATGTTATGTGCCTGATTTTCGTAAAAAATTTGCCCATTTTGGGCAAGGTTGATTAATGTGGCTAAAAATTGCAATAAAAACAGAAAAGTTTCATGTTTCAACCTAACTGACTTTTATTGCAGATATAACCAAAAGCATGAAATGAGGTTCTGTTTAAACCTTTAAACGACCGTCAATGACGCCTACTGGCGGAATTTTTGGATTTTTCTTTTCCTTTTTGTTCATTTGTTGAGAGCACAACCCACATTTTTGTTTGGAAAATTGCTTTTGTTCTTCATCATATAAAAAAATTTCCAAAATCAACACGTTCTTTCTTTCTGATCGGAGGAGCTTGAGAAGACTTGCTAAGTTGTACAAAAACCCGCGCGCCCGTCTAAACCTGTCAGTCAGTCCAGCATAAGCGATCAAACAAAATGTGCCCATTTTGGGCATGGACAACAACGGTGTTTGTGTTTAGAGGTTACCTGCGCAGGGTTAATCCAAATAGGACCGTCCACAATCACAACAGAATTTTCGCCAGAAACGATAATTATAGGACGGCGTTTGTTTCACTGCAAAAGAGTACTGCCACTTGGTTAAATGGTACGTCATCCATGTCTCGGCGGCCCTGTCCACAGTTGTATATTTGCAATAAAACTGTAATGAGTTTGCATTCAATTTAGCAAGAAAATCTCGCGAAATCAATTATCTAACAATTAGCGGTTGTTATCCGGTTAACAGCTTAGCTAGAATCAGTTTTTTTTTAGGGAAAATGTTAGGGACCCGATTTCTCTGATTCTAGGGAACCGGTTTTCAATTCTTCGGGTCCCTAGACCTTAAAAAAACCTGCAAAAATACAAATATCCGTTATCCGGATAGTAAAAATTATTGATATCCGGACTAACCCTAGTGTAGCTTATAGGCAGAAGGAATACTTCAGTGCTAATCCCGTCGACTGAAATTTCTTATTTAACATACTGTACATAGATGTAAGAGACCTCAAGCGATTACGCCAGAATCGCTAAATCAACCAACCATTGTGTTAAGTTGCGGCGAGAAGTATTTCTTAAATTTACTTAAGTGCCGTGGTGATAACATATTGTGACTTCTTTCGCAAATACACAACCATTTTCACAATTTGTGTAGACTGACTGACTGAGTGTGTCAAACATATACACGTTTGTTTATAGAGGACATGTGTAACTTTCTCCAATTTACAATATTGTTTCTAGTAGCCTATATTTGGGATAATTTTTTTTAGCCTACTCGTTTTTGTGAAGCAAGCTTAATGCAGGCAGTGTACAAAAATGCTGCCGCAGTCGCATTTCATAACGTAAAATCCAAACAATTTTCAAACGCGTGGAGACGCTCTAGTGTTTACGTGTAACAGCTGCAGAGGCTACGTCAATTAGTCGCTCACGAATCGGACGACAACAGGATCCACGTCTTATATGCGCACAAGTTTTGTAGATTAACTTCGGACGTTGGTGTCTTAAAAACTGCGTTTCCATTACAACGAAGTCGCCGCTCGACTTCGATTGAACGCGTGTTGGTGTACATCAGAAGAGGGTAAATATTAAAATCGCAATAGCGGCCATGATGACTTCTTGCTAACTACAATCTTGACTTCAAAAACATACTGTATACCAGGACCGCAACCAACTGATATTTTCGGGGGGAGCAAAATGATGCAACCTATTGCTGTAGGCTACCTAACAAATACATACGTTTTTTAAAATTTCGGGGGGGGCAATTGCCCGATTGCCCCCCTCTGGTTGCGGGCCTGCTGTATACGATCATGCACTTATGGCATCTAGATTTTCACAAGCACATTTGCAGGAAAGTTTTATAAACAAATGGTGGGTTTGGTTCAGTAGAAGCTTGGAACTTCACCAAAAACAAACTTTTAAAACTTGACAATTTAATCAAATTCAAAGAGAACTTTTCACTTGCCGGCTTCAATCTGAACAAAATTGTTCAGGAAAATGCATGTTTTACAGATGATGTTTAAAAAACAAGGAGTCCCTGGTCCGGATTTAGCTGATGCNAGGCCCTAGGCTAATCCACTTGCGAGGCCCTAGGCTAATCCACTTGCGAGGCCCCTCTTCCACTGCTACAGGGGAGAAATGGAAAAGCGTGAGTCAATTTGCGCAAAGCTGAAAATGACGATATTGACGCTCTAAATGTACGGTCAATAAAAAATTATAAATCATTTCTAGAGTGCCCCACTGCGTTTGTTGCTGTCCTCGACGAAAAAAGTTCAATGATACGGAATTGTTAAAATCGTACTTTCCTGGCGGGAACAGGATTGTAAGATTTTTCTGGATTATTAATTATTTGCAGGCAAACCAACCAAAAACGCCACGATTAATATTTGACAAAACACGTGGCCTACGTTTTTCATAAAGTTTCACATCTGTTTTTTTTATCAATGCTCAAAAAACAAACAAACACACTGCCAGTAGCGGACACAGGCTAATTTGGTGGGGGGAGATGCGATATCGATTTGCAACGAACCTAATACTTCACAGCACCATATTGCGCAAATCAATCACTTTCGCATACGTACATTTACGAGGTAACAAGTCTAAGGTTGGTTTAAGAAGAAGCTTGAGTCATAAAACTTGTCTAACTTTAACACTGCAACGCTGCGGAAACAACAAGCAATGTGATACATAAGAGCGATCTGACGTAGTCACTGGCGTCGGCGCAACTGCATCGAGATAAAAAGTTCACGCGACGACATAATACTTATTCTCATTGTAGGTTACGTTTGTTACAGCACAATTACCGGTGGCAGTAGCCAGCATAGTGCAGGATAGTGTTTAACTTGTCTGTTGCAGCAAGTGAGGGTAGTCACTTGGATGCGGTTTAGATCAGTGCTCTTCAAATAGGGAACCCTATGGTTATTAATTGTTGATTAGAATAGTGTGCAGCACCATTGGTAATTTGTGTATAACATTTGTTATTGCAGGCATGGGTGCAATTTGGTGGGGGACACGGGGGACGTGTCCCCCCACTTTTTTAGACGGGGGGACATAATATGTCATGTCCCCCACTTTTTTTCTTAGGGTTTGTATTTGGAGAGGTTTCAAAACTAAATGTGACATTTGTCACATTTTGTGTGAAGAGTTTTTCATATTAGATGTTACACATAGCCATGATGTTGAAACAGAGTTTGGTGTGGTATCACCGATTCTGATATTTTTGTAAATGTTTACTTCGAAAATGATACTTCGAAAATGACTTAGTTTCAGGATGGGCACTTTTGCAAAAGACTCTTCAACGATTAGTAAACAGGATTTCACTTTTGAGAAGTATTGACCTAGCTATATATTGTCCTATAGCTCAAAACTTAATGACTTGTCTGGGAATAAAAGATAGCTTATACAATTAGCCTTACATCTTGTATGACACGACAATGGTGACCAGCAAATTTAAAAGATATTTGTACCCTCAATGCAGCAATGTTTTCATACAAGTGCGAAACATTTGCTTCACAGGTAGCTTACGCATGGGTGGCGGAACTATTTTCAAAGTGGGAGGGCATAAGTGCACGTCAAAAAAACTAGAAAATCTTTGTGATTTGAAGTGGCAACTGACATCACAAGCACTGAAATATGACGCCATTAACTTATGTCAGCATGTTTAAGCAATTTTATTCAAAATTTGATAAGCCCTCAACGATCCCTATATACACAACACCCTATCAATCATACGCTACACTGACTTGAGCATATAAATGTAACTAGTTGTTCTTAGTCTTACACAAAAACACTTTACTTTAACAATGGATCCAATACGAATTGTGTTACTTAAACGTATTTAGGCAAAATTCGAAATTTAAAAGTGGGAGGGCCATGCCCTCCCAGAAAAAAGTGGGAGAGCCCAAACCTATGCGCCCCCCCCGGTTCCGCCACCTATGAGCCTACGTAACACCTAGTTTTACTGGACATTCTTTTCGTGTTATTTCAGGTGAAACGTGGTAGGCCTACTATTTTCCAATTCACCGTTGTTCATTTTGATTTCTGTTTAATCTAAAATACATTTTCGTGTCGTTCTGCATGTATATCTCCAGAATCAAACTTTTGACATTAATTTCGCCTGTTAAACTTTGATGTTAAACCTGAAAAATTTTATTGTGAAAAGACTGAGCTGAGTGGCATAACTGACAGAAGTTACAAGGCAACAATCACCAGCAGACCAGCTTTGGACACCAGTGGGGCGAAGAATTTTCCGAGGGAGGCACAAACTTTACATCGATAGCATGTACGAAAACAGTGGTTATGCATACAATATGTCCAAGATATGTTTTCAGGGGGGGAGAAAGTTTTTCCAGGGGGGCGAAGCCCACCGCCTAGTTACTGACCTGGTCACCAGATGATTAGGTATGCAGACATCATGCAGGCTAGATTGACATATGGAAATGTATTCAGAAAGACGTCTGGTTTGTTTTCTTTTGGATATCTTGAAATATTCTCTAGCTGGCTTGGATAATTCTGTTTGGGAGTTTGATTGATGTTGGGAAAGACTATTAGACAAACGATGTTTGGACAATCGAAAGGATACCAACAGCATGCAGGGGCTGACAAAGGGAGATTGAAAGGTTACATCATCCACCCATCAGCAGTTAAAATAAATCGTAAATCATTTTGTGAAGTAGCCTACGCTAATTTTGGCCAAACATTTTTTGCTACTTTAAGACGATATCAATGGAGATTTGACTAGGGGTCGGGCTGCATGCATGATGCCCAGTAGCTAAAGATTTGTAGCATTTTTAAAGAGCGGAAATGTGCAAGAAAAATATTTACCTACCATGCACTACAATATATATATCGTACCTTGCAATGTATCGTCTTTTTAACGTTCAGCAATTTAAACAAGACATCAAATCTCGCTGTAACTCACACTTCTTATAAAATGCATGAAAATCGATGTGTTCCACTTAGAGTGATATGCACGTGCGACCAATGCGATTCACCGTTTTGTGCACTCCAACTGACAGCTCTGATAAAACCCAATTGATGTGTTCTGCTATACTGCTGTTCTTGTTTGTACCGTAGTCTGATAGTAGTGCAACCAAGCTGAACTACAGTACCATGTCCAACAACAAAATTAAGTTTATTAATTTCTAAATCATTTGCAGGGATAAAGCAAAGCGTGAT
>JGI24159J19872_10009241_pt1 | contig 12923 bp, 9 predicted proteins | sample Ectturendosymbi4_FD_19872 | JGI IMG/M metagenome (IMG submission 19872)
ACATCCATGTTTAAGGACCAAGTTTGTCTATAGAAGTCAATTAGAATATAGGCCCGCGTTCATAATAACTACTACAGGAATTGTTACTGTTTGTTATTTCCCACACATTTTAAACAATCCTTTTAAAAAATAGCGAGAAAAAGCAGACTTCATATTTTTATAAGCAGTGCAGATTAAAGGGATACCATACTGTAGGAAGAAATTCCGCTTTCACTATACGAGGTTTGAAATAAAAGTAGTATCGCGTTTTGCTGGGCCAGGGTCAAGTTTGACGTATTTTTGGATAAGCGGATTCAGAGCTTTGCTGTCACCAACGACACGCTCCCTGCAGTTTTGCTCGCAGCACGCCAGAAGCCATTAGGGCCAATGTACACTGAGAAGTTGCCAGGAGCAACCGCGCACGATTATTTGTTTTATCGCGCCCAGGAGTTGCTGTGTCGAGCCGTGCACGAGCGCAGAATTACCCAACGCAACAAAACAAACAAGGGATTACGCCTGGCAACCCCTGGCAACTCCTGGCAACTACTGGCAACTACTGGCACGTGTTCAGTGTTGATTGGCCTTAAAGCGCCCTGAGCGCAGTCATGGACATCGGGCAAAACTGCATGGGATGAAAACAGATTAAAATTAAAAGAAGTTAAAGAAAGCCAGTAAAGTACAGCACGTCGGAGTCACAACTGAAAAACTTCAGATTCAACCCGAACTCCTATGATTTTCGATAGTTTGCAATACAAATACCCGTGCTGTACAGTTTTGCTTTATTTATTTATTTGCTTACTTAAAATACCAATTCTGGTACTATTTACTTCCAAGATGCAAGTGTGGACATTTTGGTACATAATACTTTTATGTGTTTCTATCCGTACTTTTATGTGAATCGCCATTGTTTGGCACAATTCTTCATAACCGACTCAAAACAGAATAAACACAATAATAAAAAGAAAAGTCGGCAGATATCGAGTTACTTAAAACGTTAATTGATAACAAAAAGTAAACCGCATCTATTTACTATCTAGCGAGTTTGTTGAAACGACAATCTTGCTAGGCCGGTTGCCTGACTAGTGCAATTTTTTCGTGTCACGTCTAGTTTTCAAAAAATCCAACACAATATGAAAACTACAACAAGCATGAAGAAGCATTACAGAGTACAGCCAGAATCGTTTATAGGATTTCAGGAATTCGTCAACAGCTTTAAAAACAGCAACTGAAAAAGGAGTCGACGCATCAGGCACACCAAATAAGAAACATCGCAACAAATTGACAAGGCCCAAACTCTCTAAGCGTTGAGCAAGCCCGCTGGTTACTGAGATAGCAANCTTTTTTATATCTCAGTAACAGAAAATGTTCCTCTGCAATAGAAAACAGTGAACATACGCAATTAACAAAAAACATGTTTCAGAATTTGCAGTAACACAATATTGACGAGGAAAATTTTCTAAGTGATAAGGTGAATTTTGTAAGTGTTCAAACTCAGGCATTTTCCTATTTCAACAAAATTTGAGAGCGTGATTGCGGATGCTTATATACATCGCCGGCCATTCTATTTGATCAGGAGTTGTGGATGTATACTTTGTAAGCGAAATATATACTCAATTAAACACCATCACATTGTCTGATTTATTTGCTGAAAAAGGATATTTTCGATATATATCTTTGTAGTACAGAGGTGCCAGACACTTATTTGAAATTGCAGCTGTTTGTTCATTGTCGTTTTGTCATTGCGTGTTTTTCTTTGGGAGGCGTTGTTTTGAGAGACTTTGACACCCTTACAAGTAATGAATTCAAGCTGACCCTGGCCTTTGTCAGGTGCACAAAAACGTGATCTTGCTCAAGGACTTTTCCTTGGCGCTGCAACACTTTGGTTTGGCTTACTCCACTTTTCTCTGAAGGTTAATATGTCTGTAAATAATTGATGCTTTCCAGTCGTTCCCAAAGCATCCGCTTTCACTCGTGCTGTAGAAATCTAATGCACAACAGGGGACTGAAGTGTTAGGTTTCAGTGATCTCCAAGCTTTCTTGGCGCGTGCAGAACCTTCGCGCAATGAGCAACTAGTGGTGCGTCTGTCAGGTTAACTGGCAACGCGTGCGTCACATTCACGAAACCATTTATAAGGATCTGATGGTTTCTCCAGTTGAGTCAGCGCTTGAAAATTACTGAAATGCTAAAAATGTAAGCAGAATGTTTTGTTTCAGTAAAACATTTCAAAACAGTTCACTGACATTTACAGTACAGACAGCACTTTCGCCCTCCCTCTGATGGATGGGGGGAAGCAGATTATTTGTTGTGAGGTTGGCACGACGGGCAGTCCTGAGGGGGCTTAGGGGGGCTGAGGGGGCTTAGGGGAAACTTACTTCTCCCTTTTTCTAGTTAGCCTCCCAACCGGCAAGATGCATGTGAAACTACAGTAGGTGCTAATTAATGTGCACGTCACCCAAAATTTGTGTTATGCCTGAAATAACCTCCTTCCCATTTAACAAAAGTATTCGACCGTCAATATCATTCTGTTCTTTTCTTGGCACACGTGTAATTTTTAATATTTTCTTATTAGTGCTCCGATACGAGACTGTTTAGTCTGTTGTCGCAGAGCAAGAAGATTACGGAGCTTGTCCGTCTATTCTCCTGTTTCGAAGTTAGCGTTTTTCACTGGCTCTTGTTCAATTGCTTGTTTTGGTTGAGAGGCGACCAGCCGGTTGAAGATCGAAAGGTCTGCGGGAAGATTAATTATTCATTGCCGTGGCGTTCACGAGACCTCAGTATTTTCCCTGAGCCGGTTTTATCGATCGCGTTCTGGTTGCTATTCTTGGAAAGTTGATGGAATTCGAAACTGGAAATGCGCGTGACTTTCACGCGAGATTGCGTGACGTTACCGGGAAAAAATAGAACCTTTCCAGAATCAGGAATGGCTCTCAGAAAAATTGCGATGGCCAGCAATGTTCGAAGGTTTATTTCAACTTCTTGACTTCGCTTTTTTCGGTAGTTGATGACGATGGAATATGCCAGGTCAAAGGTCACGGGCATTGTTCGAGTCCAGAGCAGCAAGTTCTCGTTTGTTGAACCCTTCTCCAAATATGTGTTTAATGCTTTCTGAAAGAGACAGGTGCTTTCTTCTCTTGTACTCAACTCTGATCATTTTAAAAGTGTGTGATGTAATGGTAGCTGATGAAGGTGATGTGTCGATTAAAATTACAACGGAATGGATAGAACCTGATTATATTCATGGAACTATCTATCAGTTTGGATTGAAAGGTTTATAACAGGACCAAAGCAAAGGTTTGCAATTCTTTTCTAAGGGAACCTTGGCACTATTTAACCAAGACAATTTTCTGTGACTGGGTTGGAGAGGGTTTGGATTTTAAAAATATTAAGTGAAACTCAACTTTCTTTGTGGGATGATCCAAGCACAGACCGAATGCACAATCATATGCCGCAGAAATTCACAGCGTCGGCTGATACTGGCAAGTTTAAAGGTTAAATTGGGAAAACTTGCAAAACATGCCCGCTGTGTCTATTTCTCACATGTTTGCATAAAACATAGTGAAGGGAATTTCACAAAAACAGCAAAACAAAGAATCATATTTTAACTTTTTTTAAAAATAAGCCAGTCAACAGCCGTTTAATTCGCGAAATGTTCAGCTTTTGCAAGATACTTTTGGAAAGAAATGGATTCCTATCTCTGAAGACATTTTCTTGCACGAAACGGTTCCGCTTTTTGATGCCGTTCTGCTTGGAAACTATTTCATCAACGAAACTCGCCCGAAGGAATTTCGAGCACGTTGCTGGCGTATCTTGAGGAAATATTTTTTGTTCTGTTGTTTACTCGAGCGCTATTGATAAATCGCGGCTCGGCATCATCGAAAAAGTCAGATATTCTGCTTTGGCGACCAACAGCCTTAGCCTGTTGAAACTCAACTACTCCAGAGGTCTAACGGTTGTTAACCAGGCCCGATCCGTATACCCACGAGGAAGGGCATTCGGGGTCAGTTCCCCTCTAAATTTTATTGTGCCCCCCAAATTTTGTTGTGACCAGAAAAAATTGATTTAAACATGCAATAGAAACAAAAATCCTTTCACCCTAGAATTGTCTTCTTCCCCCTCAAACCTTAACACCTGCCTTCAGGCCTGAATCAGACCTGACTCTCGTGCGGCCCTTTAGCCATTCGTGCGTCCGGACCTGAAGCGCCCACGTGTGTTCTGATGTGAGGCGGTTCAAGTTAGTGAAACTTTCAGTTGTCTGTTCTCGTTTTGTTTATTAGCGAATCTTTTGCGCTGAAAACACAACAGCGGAACGAACGTCGATATGACTCGCAAGCTGAAATAAAAACAGTCGCAAAGCAGGACTCGCATGAGTCCAGCGCGGGTGCAGAGTTCAAAAGCGGTGCGTGCAAGAACAAAAGCCTTTGACGTCACACGAAGCATGACGCAAAAGATCAAAGGCATTCCTCCCAAAAAACTTCAAGCTTTGCTGATTAAATTCGCAAGCGTGAACGTCGAACGTTTGAATATGACAGCTTACAAGAAAATGCGCAACAAATCGCTTTGTGGAGTAGGTAGCGAGTCCTTCAAATACGCAGGAAGTGGATTGTTCACTGTTTCGTCACTTTCTTGTCAAGAAGCGAGCGCGCTATCCTTATTTGGTGATTGCTGGCGTGCACGCGCAGAATGCAGTTGTTCAATTTTTCCTTGTGGGTGTGTATACTTTTGCCCTCGACAGGGCGACAGCAGGTCTCAGCAACATCTGCGTAGCAGTGAGACGGGAGAATGACGTGAAAAGCGCGATGGTGACGTTGCTACATCGAGCAATGTCATGCTAGCAAAAGCGCGAGAGTTTACGGCTTCCGCACTGCGACCATGATCAATGTGGTTATGCGGCCAACGGTTAATGCTAAATGTGTTTGGCGTGCGCCGAAAGCATGAGATATGTAATGCTGAAAGGCGGGACAAGCGTAAATGCCCATGTGTACAATGTATTTGCTACTGGAATTGTACAGCAACAGGAACAAGCCAGCATTTGTCTGAACTCAATCCCATTGTACAGGAGAATACGCATCACAAAGGAAAATGAACTTGTCGCAGCCACATATGACGTCTGCTGTCGCATCGACGCACTAAGAAGTGAAAATTGGGCGCTCGCCTGGAGAAAACGTGTTTCACATTTCTCGCATCCAGCAAAGGCGAAGTTTCAGAATTCTAACAGAATGATTAGTGAAGATCGCAAAGAGGTGCGTTTACTTAAAAGCCCCAACAAGGGTTTTGAAATCGCCTCCTGCCCCATACGTTGGACGCATCGAGATTTTCGCAAACATTATTCTTAAAATGAAGGTCACTGCAACCGGATAAACTGGTTTAACCCCAGGTTAATCTTAGTGCTGTTCAGCCTTTCTGGACAGCCACCTTTTGCAGGGAGTGGGGCGCTAAGTTGGAAACATTTTAGAAGTTCTTATTGTTTTCTCCAGAAAATGCGGCGAGCAAAGTTCAGCAAGAACGATAGCATCATGATTCGAATGCTTGTTGCAATTGTGCTTGTTTATTTTTTAAATACTGAGCCCGAGATGCATTCCCCCGCACAAAGAACAACGAAGCAGTAACGGCGTAACAAGACAAAAACAACCAAATTTTTTCATTCAACTAATATATTAACGCTGACGAAAAGTGCGTGAGTGACGAACAACAACAAGAACGACAACACATTCGAGCAGGAAAAGCGAGCGGGAGATATGCTGAAGAATACAGTTTCTGCTAGAGCGCCATAAAAGTTACTCCAGTAGCTAGCCTGGCGTGCGTAGGCAGTTGGTTTGATCCAGTTGGTTTGATCCGTTCTCGTCCTGTAATCACTGAAACGTTGGGCAGTCAAGAGCGGCCAAAGGAATTTCTGACAGTGCAGAAAACTGTAGGCAGACCCTGCCTGTGAAAAGTCGGATTTGGTCATGCAGTATTATGTACTAATGTCAAAAAGCTGCTTGGTGCACTTGCACCTCTTGAACAAGCTTTGAACGACGTCACTTCTGCGAAATTATCAAATCTCAGGGAGCGAGAGAAACAACCCAACCACTGGCCGCAATAAAGCAATCAAAGAACTCCATATTAAACAGCGTGTGCGGCTACTTTCGTAGGGCGAAGAAAAAATCCGTGCACGTCTGGTCGCTTATGAGCCAGCAGCCGATGCAGCGTCGCACAAAAAGTTATTTCGAAAGAAGCGTAGTTCAAACTAGAACAGTCGCAAGTTGACGTCCATTGTCAGTGTGGCCAAGACGAAGCACAGAATGCAAACGAGAATCTATAAAACCGGGGAGCTTCATACTTTCGGCAAAAGAATAGAAACGAAAATAAACCTAAAAACATTGTAGCAAAAGTATGATAAACTTGTGTCGTCTCCAAGGAATACTGTGAACGCCGAGTGATGGCGTCATACTGATAGCAGCGTGCGTCCTACAGCAGCTTCGTTAAAACGGGTACACACCTATTTGTTTCTTGCCTTCTTTGACAACACACAGAATACGCACGACGGCGAAAATCAAAAACTTTACGATCGGCCCAACTTGTTTTGCCAAGAAAGATGAACCGGATCTGTTTACGAGCCCTGCGATGGCCTGCGCACGACGGCTTTGCCGAATGAAACGAAAATAACATAAGGAGCTATGCTGCAATACGAATGAAACGTGCGAAAGATGCTGTTCACGAAAAAGTATGTAGTGAAACGCACTGCGTATACGTACGTGATCGGCGAGAGTGACGTTTTCATGGATGTTTACGAAACACCTCTTTTCCTCCGTTTTAAGGAGAGTCGACGGACAAAAATGTATGAATTTTTAAAGCAGATTACCAACCACTTGGCACCAATGCAAGTAATTTCTTTTTGCCACCCGAGTGTTTGTGTTCTAAAAAGTTTAATTGCCTGGATTGTCCGGGTCTTATCCGTTGCCGCACGTTCAGAATTAAGACGCTTAGTAGCACAAGAAAAATGCGACACAAACGTGATGCGCTTTCGCAATAATAGTTTTAAATACTTTGTGACGTGACAGAAGTCGTCGCGAGATCGCGCGCCGTGCCGCGTTCGGCGCGACATTTTGACAGGTCGGCCTTCCCAGCACTCTGCGCCAGCGACCAGGGGACCCTCAGTACAACAACACTTAACATAAGCGTAAACAGACTTTGAGCATCCGGTCATACGAAGCAATGACGTCACGACCCACGACCACACAGAAGCGATCATCTTCGAAACAAACGAAATTAACCCCCGCGGCACTGGCTGTAGTCCCCCGTGGTCCAGAAGCAGATCTGAGCAAACTTGAGCGATGTGATACGGACGCCGGTGTTGTACTCCTTAGCAGGCCCGCCGTCGGGGGACTCAACCCACTGGTGGCCAGAATAGACCCCAATCACGCGCCTGTCCCATGCTCCCGAACTTCTGTCGAAAAGCCGAATGTAGATCCCAGATCCTGACGTTCCTTTCTCGGCGTCACAATGGTTGTAGATGATGTCTGTGCTCTGCTCTTCCACCAAACAGTAGCGGTAGAGTAGCTGCGGAGGCTTGTTGCGGTCGAAGGCGGTGAAATGTATGCGGCCATTTCTCGGCAAAGCGTCCTTGGCCGGCCCGATGCCCAGCTTCATGAAGTCCTTACCGAGGGGTTTCTTCAGCTCCAGAACGGCGTAATCGTACTCGACGTTGAGGCTGTCGTCGGACTGATCCGGACGGAGGAGCCACGACTGAGGGATGTGGGTCTTCTTGACTCGGGTCCTGCGGAACTTTTGCACGAACTGTTGCTGCTGTTGCGGAGCGTTGCGCCTTGTCCTGACGACCTTTTTACTCTTCTTGCTCTTCCTCCCTTTCTTGTTCTTTCGTCGGCCCTTCCTCAGTTTCTTCTTCAAGTAACGACCGACGCGCAACTTTTTTACGCCCTGCGCGAAAAAGTTACAGACATATGAAAAACAACAGAGAATCTGTGTGCATAGGCGTGGCCGGATGACTAAAGAAGCCCCGCCTCCCGAAATATTTAGAGTACCTTGTCGTTTTGTGCTTGGAGAGGCGGTATTTCAAGCAAAATACTATTGCTTGCTTAAAGTCAAAATATTTGTCCCCTTCCAAAAATTTTAGGCTAGCTACGCTACTGTCTGGGCAGTTATAAAAGAATGCGTGGAGATTCTGAGAAAAAAATTAAATCGAAGAAAAAAACACTGAAATTACGTTGCGCCAGACAAGATTAAAAAAACAGGATTACCGATACTCCGTTCAGGTTTCAGAAATGGTCACTAAAAACGTTTTGATGCTTTAACTGTTTTTATTCAAACAGATGGTTCGCCTCCTGCAGAAGCGACAGAAAAAACCTTTGCACCATTTCCATGACAACAAAATCCACGTTTAAGCCCCCTATTGAGATGACTTGAGAACGGAGGTTACGAGACAACGGCGCGGTCGCTTGACGCGCAGAAAGCGACACTGGTTGGTGAATAATGGGAAGAGCTTAAAGGAAACAGAAAGTTCCTTCATTGTTCGGGAAATCGCAGAAACCGAGGCAGAGGTCACGCGCACGGTAAAGTACACAACACGAGTCTGACTTGGGTCGTTTCGGCGTCGGACGCCACGGCGAAAGAACAACCCGGTCAACGAAGCGCGACCGAAGGGATCGACCCGACTTCCCGATCATTTTTAAACTGAGGACAGAGGGCGCCGGTGGACTTTTTCGGGCTTCAAAGTCCGTTCGCGAACGTCAAATGGATCCCCGCCGTGCTTTTGTTGGGCGCAAACGGTAACGCGTGGTGCCAAGCAAACAGAGCTGACGGCGGAGATTCGTATATGGGTTTCTGCGGAAAGGAAGTCGCCGATCACTACAGGCAACTTGATAGCTTTGCGCCTCATCGACGAAACACGCGACTCGTCAGGCAACGTAGTAGCCACAGCTGCTGCACACTCCGAAACTCATTGAAGAGAGGTAAAAACCTTGTTCATAAAAAGCGAAGAAAGGGTTTTCGGAAAAAAAAACATTGCCTTTGTCAAACCATGTATGGTGAAATGGATGCGAACGTGCGCGGCCTCCCATAGCCTTTGAACCAAGTGGGTCCTGAGTTGTTTCAGTGGCAACGGTTGCGGTTAACCTATCATCACAAAACATGCCCTTGCCCACTTCACCTCCGACGTCTGTTAATTTACGGTCTTACATAAAGGAACGGACGAAGCCTGAAGTTTTTGAATAAATATCTGAAACTCACATTCGCAGCGACGTTTGGTGAGTAATTTGCACGGTGCTGTTAACGTTTCGACTTTAGGTGGAAACGTGTCACAACTGAGTCAGAATAACGTTTCGAATGCAACTAAAAGCAACTAAGCTTTGCCATTACACGAGAAACTAATTTCTGGTCGCCGAGACAGATTTTCAAAAAAGCAACGACTGCAAAACCGCAATTTAAAGTATTTACTTTCATTAGCAAGTTCTCAGCAGCTGCTGACCAAGCTTCCACAAACAACGCAGATAAAACGAAGAACCAGGTACTTAGTGAGACACCGCGACAAAATGCAGTGGCTGTCGCAACGCTGACTCGCACCGACGTATCAGATCCGATGAGCGGAAGCCACTAAAATACTACGCCCTGCTGATAACGTTTGTGAACCGTTCCGGAATTCAAAAAGAACAGCGGGAAGAAATGTTCAACATAACTGCAGCGCATTGTGACGACATAGTCCCATTTTTGTCGCGTTGTCAAACCGCAACGACCAGCAAGTGCTTGAAAGCGAGGCCAGCGGCTGCGCAACGTTGACAACAACACAATGCACAATACAGCATGACAACGCAGCGTTGTACGACTCTGTTTCTGCAGCTGGACCCTGAAATGTTAGGTTGGATATTTTTACACCAGTTCACTGTTCTGAGAAGCCAAGATACTGTGGTTACGGCTGACTGGCGGTGGAATATCCATGTACCAACACTATGACGTGAGACAAAGATCACAGTGGGCTCGTTTCGGGGTCACAGCAGCGGCTTATTTTTGGAGTATAACAACGAAAAAGCTTTGTGTGAAATAAGCGCATTGCAAATGGGTCAAAAACGAGTTTCCCTTCTCGAGACAAGAGGCGGATCATTGAAATCGTACTGATGGATGACAACAATGTCTAAAAAAACACATAGGCTAATACAAAAAACGTGGAACTCTTAATATTATCCACAAAACAAAAACTTTTCATCTGCAAGAACATCAAAACTCCAAAGTAAAAACATTTCGAACTAGTCCCTAAAAACAGTTTTCCTGAGATGCCTACCTTACATCTGCACAACGAACAACTAATTTCCAGTCATCTAATGCGCAATTCGTCGTCGTAGCGCGTTTACACTTTTCAAAGGCGTGGCATCCACCTGATGGCACAAAAAACGAGCCATTACAGCTACCTGAAATTTTACACGAAGCAACAAGACCTGTGTCCGAAAAGTGAACGCTGATATTTTTTGTATCAGTTGCGCCTGCGGCCCCGAAAAAACATAAATTTCGCCAAAATTAGTTCATAAGAAAGTTTGGTGCACTTGAAAACGATTAGATAAACTATGCCCTGCCTATTTTAACAAGCGAACGTTGGGCTTAGCGCGGATCTCAGTACAATTCGGCGTAACAAGCGTCATTGTTGGGGGATCACGAGCTTTGATCGAACGTAGTCGCCAGCTTCCACGTGACCAATGAAGCGCGTGGTGTCGCCGCATTCTAGCATGTCATCTAAAATAAACATTGGTAGGATTTACTCTGCGTTACGCCGCAGAGCCGGTAAAAAAACATCAGGTTGGTGGTGAAATGATCTGGATGGGCGAAATTTATGCAATTAATCTGACTGCGAATTTTCAAACTACCCGATGTTTTTTTCCTGTTTCTCTTAAATTTAAAGGAAGCTGTGCACTGTATAAACCTGATTGCTGTCCTAAATCGTGTCGAGATGGCATTTCATGCCGACATTGTTTTGAAAATCATGGTTGACCAGTCAGCGCTCAGCGCGTGTCGCTGCTGCCGTGCGTTTCGCAGAAAACTGAGCCAATCTTAAGGTTACCTCAAAACCCTATATGGTTTACACCTGGCACTGCGGTTGCAAAAGAATAGTCTCCTGTCAATGCTGAAACCAGAACGGGTTGCAGCGAATATTTCGCTGACAATGAGCACTTAAGCCCAGGTTGCTAAGTAAACTTCTCAGCGTCGGGAAAGTGCGCTATCAGCCGGCAGTAATCTTCCAGCAGTTAACCCAATTCGTCATCAGGGAATCACGTTTCCATCAGCAGCCAACCAGAGTGCAAATAAAGCCTTTGAACGTGACGGAGTATTTATGAAACCCAAGCTGCGCAAAAAAAGCTTTTCCCACGTCAAGGTTCAAAGGGGACCGAAGCAGTCGTTGGCATTACGGTTATCAACACAGTAAAACCTCGTGGATGAGGACAACTTCCACGAGAATTGGTCAGAACAACAGGGTGCCTGTGCTGAGACGTGTTAGATGTGGGCGCTCCTGACGTTCCTCTTATCGCTTTGTCAAACGCACTTAACACATGCTAACCGCTTGATTTAATTTCCACTGTACATTTCGTCGTTCCCTCCTGGAATCTAACGCACGTCAAAACGTCAGACAGTGATACTAGTCAGTGGCGTAGCCAGCCCAAGAATGTGGGGAGGCAAAAAGTCTGATTTTAGGCGAATAACACTATTTTGTTTGGAAAAACGCCTCTCAAAGTACCAAATAACTATATGTTCTAAAAATTTGGGGGGCATGGCCCCTTTGGCCACCCCTGGCTACGCCTATGATACCAGCACGTGCACGCATGCGTGACAACACCGTGTGTGATATGAAAATAGATCCCTCTCTCTCTATTGACCGCATGAGCGCAATATTCGTCGACGCCCGCGTGTACGAAGCGACAATCCGTCGCCAAACCGAATTGGCTCCGTCGATCTTTTGGGCGAAACAAACCTACAATCCCACAAAGAAACCCAAAAATACTAATGGCTTCGCGCTTCCGCGATCAAAGTCACAACAAGCTGTCTGTCAACCATTATTTACGTTGCAATGCGATCTTCTCAGGCGATCACTCTCACGGGCGTCGCGGGACAACGACGCGCAGGAACAACTTAGGCGTCCATCGCCATGCTCTTCATCCTACACTAACAGCCCAGCGAAGTTGCCAGCCTGAGTGAAGTTGCTACAGCCCGAATGGAATGACTGTCTCGAAATACGGGCGATAGGAAACTTTACTTGGAGCATCCTCACGCGTTTTTGCATCTCAAAAAGGCTGAGAACCGGTCCAGAGATGTGAATCGGTGTGATTTCACAGCCTTCAATGCCAGGATCGTCAAACCTGTTTCGAATCATGTGTGCTAAAGGCTAATACGACGTTTTTATTGAATGTTAGCAATTATTTGCGCAACCCACAATAGTCGATATAGCTTGGCAAAAAACCAAGCCTCTAGAAAAACTATTCGCTGCACATTGTAGTCGACGATCGTCTACTCCAACCAGACATAATTGTAACTTTTTTCTTTTTGTTATCGGAAGTTGCAACAAAAAGCCGACTGTCTGCAAAGTCTGTTGCTGCGTCCGTCTGTTGGTTGGCCGAGTCAATATTTGCATTGTGCGTTCACAATGGGCGACTCTGTTGGGAGCAGCAAGGGTCCGTTGTGGTGGTGAGATCTGACCGGCAAGGGGCAATAACCCATGCTAATTCGTCAGTGCATAGTCCCTCCTTGCATCTGCATTCACCCGACTACGCTTCAGCAGTAGCGTCAAAAAGGAGCTGGAAATGAGATGAAGTATTACTAATCGTCCAGCGACACTGGAATCCCAATTTGATGTAAATTTTTTCTTGTTTCTGGTGCAAAAGGCAATTTGTGTTACACGCGTTTACTAAATTTTGAAAGAATTTGGCGATAAAAAACAAACGTTTGACTTACTACCATACTCTTTTCAGGA
>JGI24159J19872_10009243_pt1 | contig 12921 bp, 6 predicted proteins | sample Ectturendosymbi4_FD_19872 | JGI IMG/M metagenome (IMG submission 19872)
ACACAGGCCTTTGGATGCTCAGCAGTGATTACAACATCTTACGTTCGACGGTAATTACGTTAAACAAGAGCCATCGCCAAGTTATACAACCTTTTCGATTAACGCCCTTTTAAAAGCCTTAACCACAACCATGTCTGATGTGGCAGTCATCTTTAGAGAAGAACTACACGTTTAGAATAGTCCACCGAGAGCACTGGGTAATTAACAAAAGAGACTATTCAAGGCGCGCCCGAAACTACAATAGAGAGTATCAGACCCACCCCTTTACATTCGACTTACGCTCAGTTAACACCAGGAAATATTATAGTTTCATTCATTAGTTTATTAATATAACGTTAAGCAACGCGCCACTAATCGTATGCAGTGGCGTATCTATGCAAACTGGTGCCCATGGCAAAGTTTGAATGTGCGCCCTTTTCAATAATCTAAATACTAGATATAGGCACAATTTTACGAAAGATAAACCATGAAGATGATAAATGTTTTAAAACCGAAAGCATGTCTTTATTTTTGATTGAAACTTTTCAGAAAATAAAATACAAATTATTCATAAGAACCATGACATACTTCTACACTCATTGATTTGTATTATGCGGAATATCAAAACTGTCAAGTAATAACGTTATCATATTTTATGCATAGTACTAGCTGACCCAATTGCAAATCTTGCAAAAAATCACATAACATATTGCAACTAACAACGACATTTCTTTTGAAATAAATCACATTTAATTTGGTACAGTAAGCTTTAATGCAAGTCATGTATTACTTGTGTTCGAAAGTCACAACCCCATCGAAACATCAATATAGACAGCCTTTTCGAATTTAAACAACATGTCACTTAAAACAACACTTTTCGTGCCTTTATCGAAGCAAATTCGTCTATGATATCCATAGGCGTACGGGAAGGCATTTTACTGGGGGGGGGCGGAAAAAATTGGCCCTGAAAATAACAATTTGCCCTAAAAATAAACAATTTGCCCTGAAACTAACTTCTTTGTTTAATCCAAATGCGGCCTGAAACCTTATGTAAATGTGTTCTATACAGTTGAATTCGTGTATAATGGCTTCATCTGTAACGTTAATTCGCCCATAGCGTTACATTTTGTTTGGTCGCAATGGCATCTTTTATATGCATTTCAATTCGCTTAAAATGTCAATTCGGCAATAACGTTCTTTATGCAATCTCCTAGAGATGACGTTGTAGGCAAATTCTGTAGTTACCTAATTGCTTGTTAACTAAAGGGTTTGAAGTTTCTTGCGTGTTGTGTTCTCCCAGACAAGACATTTTACGGTAATTGCCTTTACTGACGCAAATATGTACGCGACTTCGATGACGCAACGCAATGTTTTAAAAGCGACGGTTCCGGATCGTACGGTCTGACTCCCTAAACCTCCCTGTGTTATCGCTGCTGTGCGCTTGAGCAAGGCACTTAAAGACCCGCACTCAAAGGAGCCAAGCAATCTGCACGTCCTTGCTGCCCGCTTCTAAAACTCCTGTTAATCAAAAAATCTATCATCTTAACACCCTGCACCTCTACGCAGCGAAAACGAACAAAGAAAGAGTTACCGGATTCTTATACCAAGCTGTTGAACTACCGACATCCGAATGTTGGATTTTTACAGAAATTAAACGAGGGCTTGGTCCAGATCAAAGTCACTATAACCAGTCACGACGTTGGTCCAGATTACACAGCAAACTAGCCCACATTACACGGATCGCCCACAAGTGAATATAAACTGTATTGAAAATTTTTTCACAGTTTACGATTTTTGAGCAACTTGCGTTTGCCCTTAAAAAACAGTGTTGCTCTGAAAATTTTCACTGTAGTGAATATACTTTTAATATTCAGGATTTTTATCAACTTGCGCTTGCCNTNAAAACNGAGNTTCCCCTGAAATTTTTCANGGTATTGAATATATTTTTTACCATTTAGGAGTTTCGAGCAACTTGTGCTTGCCCTGAAAAACAGAGTTGCCCTGAATTCACAGTACTGAATATATATTTTTTATTATTCAGGATTTTTGAGCAACTTGCGCTTGCCCTGGAAAACAAAGTTGCCCTGGGATTTTTCACTGTATTGAAATATATTTTATCATCCAGGATTTTTGAGCAACTTGCGCTTGCCCTGAAAAACAGAGTTGCCCTAAAAATTTTTGCTGTATGAATATACGTTTTACGTTCAGGATTTTTGAGCAACCTGCGCTTGCCCTGAAAAACAGAGGGTGCCCTGAATTCACTATAGTGATTATGTATTTTTTATCATTCAGGATTTTTGAACAACCTGCGCTTGCCCTGAAAAACAGAGTTGTCCTGGAATTTTTCACTGTATTGAAATATTTGTTTATCATCCAGGATTTTTGAGCAACTTGCGCTTGCCCTGAAAACAGAGTTTGCCCTGGAATTTTTCACTATATTTAATATGTATCATTTATCATTCAGGATATTTGAGCAACTTGCGCTTGCCCTGAAAACAGAGTTTTCCCTGAAATTTTTCAAACCCGGGGAGGCGGCCGCCCCCACCGACCCTCCGCCTCGTACGCCTATGAGCAAGTGTGAATATTTGTTTATCGGATCAAAACGCGAGGTAGTGGGCATGCCTTTTCACAACGCAATCGGTTACAGATTGAAGCAATGGTGTGGTTCCTTTGTGCAACATCATCATAGGCTACGCGATGGTTGAAATAGTTAGTTGATGAGCGAAGTAACACAACACAAAGGAACAGCAAAACTTACAAAAAGCAAAAACATTCGGATGAAAAGAAAATTTAAACAGCTAATTAGAAATATGCATCTAGAATTCGAACTTTGCAATGGATGGTACTTTCGTTAAAAGAAGTCGTAAGATATGAAATGTTAACAATGACGTAAAAAGACAGACAAATTTTGTTAAAATGCTGCTCTGCAAATATGACACGGTTATATTAATTTTATTACAGAACAGGGTGAAACTTACTAACTGTAAAGTGGTTCGTGCTTTACGTTAAAGCAATCGTAATGAGTAATTTCCTGTTTGTTTTTGTTAAAACACTATAAACGTTCAAAGAAGAATGCTACGCAAAAGAACTGATGAAGTTAGCAGGTTTTCGATGCGTTTTGCTTTGATACATCCCCATGGTTATTGAATGATGTTCAAGTGAAGCGATCTTGGCCGGTTGCATGAATATTTGCTTATCGGATTAAAACTTGGCATGCCCTGACGCGTCTTGGCCTTCGACAACCGGTGACGGGTTAGAGAAATGAAGTAACGGGCTTAGACACAAGCCCAAAGTAACAAGTTATCTTTAAAATGTGAAACAAATATAATTAAAATGAACATATGATCAAAACTTGAAAATGTGAAAAATATTACCACAAAGCGGAAATGTTAATAAAATCAAAGACATGTTAAAATATTAAAAAGCAGGAAAAGAACCTTGAAAAACACATCCAAAAAAATATGAATGAAAACAGCCACCACGCACAAATCTGTTAGAATTACCATAACGGGAAAAAATATGGAAAATTTCAAAAATATGAAAAATATTTGTCGGGGAAATGGTTTGGGAAAAATTCATGCCATCACATACCCCAGGGTAAACCCGAGCTCCACTGGCTGATCTTGCTGATCTGGCCCCAAACCCTGCACAGTTCCAGACCCTGACCGCTTTCCTTTACTGCTTCGTCCCTTTTGTCCTTCCTGTATGAATATATCTCAAAATCAGGACGAGACATTCCCGGTTGGTTTTTCAACACGTGCGACTCCATTATTAACCACCAAATTCTTCCAGAACCCCAACCTCGAGCTCCAACCTGCTTGATCTGCTTTGTTGGCGCTGTTATTCAATCTGTGAGATCTATCATCTTCCCCATCTACCGCATCCCCCAACTCCTTGTTTGCCTTAGGACAGTGTTTCGCAAATCTTTTCATCTCTTGGACCCCTAAGTCACATATTTATTTTTTGCGGACCCCCGAATGCTGTAAACAACGAATAAGACAACAAACGGTCTACACAAAATGAACAAGTCTTTTATTCATGTTAATATTTCATCCAAATAACTAAATTCACCTATGTCTTTGCCACAATCGCAGGGTGCCCAAGTGAGCTCAGTTTGTAGGATGCAGCTTAGACCTAGTGACGCAGTTCTTTCAACTGATATTTTGAGATTGTTTCAATAGTTTCCTCATTGAATTAGGTTGAAAATATACAAAATATAATCTTATGATCTAACATTAAAAATATGACTTTTTATGACTTTGTAAATTTTGTTATAGACTTCGTAGGGGTGCGATTTGTGTTTTAAATGTCGTTTCATAGCTTCCTGAAGCTCAGAAAAAATACTGCTTTTATGACTTTAAATGGCTCTAATCATAATATTCAAAATTCCACTGGTAATAGCAATGGTTTTATTATGCATGCAAATGCTTAAAGGCAGCTAGTTGCGCCAGGTGGTCCTTGTGTTTCCCAATATAAACCATCAGAAAGAAGGTAAAGAATTTTTGATGAAGAAGGTGTAAAAGATTTTATCTCTAAAAATTGTTGGAACAAATATTTGGCCAGGAATTTGATTTCGGCTAAACCTGCCAAACGGTTTTCAAAATCCTGCTAGAAAATCGGCTAACTGCTAGATTGAAACTTACAGCTAACAGTGAGAAAAACCTGCTAGATTTAGCAGCAAATCAGCTATAATGGCAACACTGACTACTAGATAGACAACTTGTCTCTCTAATGTTCTGTTGACTTTTGAAACTGTGAGGTAATATGACCATAGACAAACAACTTCATTGGTGTAACAATGACTTTTGATAGCACCTTTACACAAAGCCCAAAGGAGAGGTTTAGCATTATTGTTTTTGGTTTACTGCCAACGTGTTTTCAAGATGATCATCACTCTTAATTTATTGAAGTTTTTGTCACTTGACAAACCCCCAAACACCAATTTTTTCACCCCCTGGGGGTCCGCAGAACTCATTTTGAGACCTATGCCTTAGGACTCAGAAAGCATATCAACAAAGCCATTTCTTCAAATACACTACTTGACAGGCAGCGTATGCTATGCTTCCNCNTCTCTGTCCTGTCATCGGNCCNTGGACCAAGTAAATTTCCTTGACCGCTTCTAAGTCACGAATCAACGCATTCCTAGAATCTGGCAGCCATCTGAAGCCTGACGCTTATCACATACACACAACCCCACAACCGACCAACACCACAGGAACCACACCACAAACATGAAGACGCGGGTAAACCAAAAACTATCCGACTTCAAAGGCGCCTTACAAATTCTGTCTGGTAATATCTCTTTCGTCAACCCCTGCAAAGAATATCTTGAAACCCTTCAACAACAACACCCCCCAAGTGACCTTTTGGTACTCCCGTCACCAACAACACTCCCAGCCCCGTGTGACCTTTTGCTACTCGCGTCACCTACCACCCCGCCAATATAGTTCAGTCAAACCAAATACATCGTGCAATCTGTTCCTTCCTATATGGCGCCCGGACAGGCATATAAGGTCTGCGGCCACAGCATTTGAAAGACTGCATATCAATCTCTGCGGATGATGCCGGCTCGTCCCTCATTATCAGCCTAACTGAATTAGGTAAATAGGACCGCCGGAGGACTGCACACGCAGATTTGTTGACACAGACTATTTCAGCCACACCTCGCTAGTCGATAGAGCTAGAAAGGTGTGCAAACCATCTATGGATTCGGCAAGTCTTCTAGTTTCGATTAAAAAAATTGCTTGATTTGGGGTTGAGGTNTTCTGTTGGTGACGTCACAATGAGGGCATGTTTGTGCATATTTGGCCAATCTAACTGGCCCTGGACGCCAATCCAATGAGCCACTTTTTGGCTTAAACTTTCTGTGGAAACTAGGAGATCATCCGCGTGTTTAGAACCATTGATTGACCCTCTAGCACATCTGTAAACAGAATTATGGTTGAAAAAAAACATATTTTGCAAAACTCAAAAGATTGCAGAAAAAGCGTAAGTCGCCCACTATCGGCTAGCTCGGTCAGCCATAACTCGGCAGCAGTTTATGCTAGACAGCTATTCAAACACTCCAAAGACTCGTGAAGTCTTCTAGTTTAGACAGAGAACAAAGCTTTAAAGATTTGGGTTTGGGGGTTTTGGTAGATGTCGTCATTGTAGGAGAATATTTTTCTTTTTTTGGTTTTCTTTTTATGACGTCATTGCACAAGTAATAAGCCGCTATTGTGGCTCAAAATTTGTTCGGATTCTAGGCTGTAATACGAGTCTTCAGAGCCCCCGATCGACCTTCTAGTGTTTCTGGTACCAAAGTTATGGCCAAAACACCCCATGTTTTAAAGAATTCCCTAGAGGATTAGTGGGGATTTCCCTAATTAATTTTAGGTTGTTTGCCATAACATTGGAGCCAAAAACACTAGAAAGTCCATCAAACCCTATAAAGACTCGTGCTGTAGCCTAGAATCCAAAACAACTTTGAGTCATTAAATCGACTAGATTGTTGGACTCCCAGGAGATTATGACGTCATCCAAATGTAAACAAATATGCATACACATCTCTCGTGTAAACATCAACAAAATNAAACNATATCCCAAGCTGACATTTTATTTTTAGTCTAAACTGCAAGACTTCACGAGTCATTAGATGGCTTGAACAGCTCTCTAGCTCAAGCTGCTGGCGATTTATGGCCGTATATGGTATGGGTGTACTGTAATATATCCCTGGTTAGTGTTTGTGGGGGTAGAAATGTACTCCAATGCCTGGTTTGTGAGGCCATAATTGTGGCTCCATATATGCTAGAAAGCCATTCAAGGGCTCTAAAGACTCGGATGGTAGTCTAGTTTCTAAAAAAACTTGTGCCAAAAAATTGTCTCATTTGATTGGTGCGCAGGGCCGGGTAAATTTGGCCAAAAAAACTCAACAACACCCCCCATTTGTGATGCCCCCCATAGCACCCCAAACCAAAAACTGAATTTTTTTTCAGTCGGACTAGAAGTCTTGCTGAATCCGCAGATGGTGCGAACACCTCTCTAGCTCTAACGACTGGCAAGTTATGGCTGAAAGAGTAGGACACGATTTATCACCTTTTGCGGTCCATAAAGGTTCATCTTAGAAATAGTAATCTGCCAACAGCCCTCCGGCCTTTCCTTTACGGTGCACAACACAGATTGCGCAAAAGTAACGGAGACCTGAGACCCATTGCTGTAAGTTGCACCTACCGACGCCTGGTTTCTAAATTTTTTCGGAGACCCTGTATCTCAAGGCTCTGCTACTTACTCCAACCCACCCAAATCGGGGTAGGCACTCCCCAGGGCTACGAAACCGCAGTCCATGCCACGCGTTCTTTCATGGCGCAACCGCACAGCTCAAACGTTTTACTAAAACGTGACGTTAAAAATGCCTTCAAAGGCATCCGCCGAGACACAGTTCTTCAAGCATCTCAAACCCGCCTNCCAGAAATCTNTCCTTTCATATGGGACTACTACTCTTCAAAAACATATCTCTTTCATGGAGAGTTCTGCCTTGACTCAGCCACTGGTGCGCAACAANGGGGCCCCCTTNGGCCACCCCTTTTCGCCCTCGCCATCCACGGGAGTTACATCTAAGATCAAACAAGACCNAAATGTTTGGTACTTTGATGATGGATGCATCGGTGGAGACCCACGGACCGNGCTCAGCAAATAGATGCCATCGTTAGGAATGTGCTATCCTNAATTGGCCTGGAAATAAATAAACCTNAATGTGAGCTGCTCACTATCAACCACACAACAAGCAAAGAACAGCTCCAAACATTGTGCTGTTCCATGACAAATTCCGATCCATCTCAACGTCAAACCCATCCCCCAAACAATGGGAGTTATTAGGATCCCATCTGCATCAGGAATCCGCCTCACTGCACTTAGAGGCAAAAACAAAAGTGCTTGACAACATCATAGAAAACCTCTTGGCAATAGAGACACATCAAGCATTTTTCATCTTAAAAGACTCTCAATCCCCAAACTCATATATTTGCTGCGTAGTGCAACAGGCTTCAAGTACAAAGAGAAACTGGAGGTGTTCGACACTGCCATAAACCAACATGGATAAAATATGCAACGTGTCCTTTGGAAAGGAAAACTGATCACAAGCATCTCCACCAATCAGGCATGCAGGCCTTTGCCTTCGTTCAGCTGCAGACCTGTCTCTGCCGTGTTTGCTGTCATCGTCGCATGCCTGTAAGGACCTCGCCAACCGTTTACTTCCCTCTCTTAACCCGAAATTCCCTCATGGAGATGTAAACGATGCAATTGTCGCTTGGTGTGAACACCATGATTCATCACCACTACGAAATTTAATACAAGCACTCTGGGACGATCTTGCCAGCAGAGATTCACTCTGTAACATGCTGAACACTGCAAGCCCTTGAAACTACTGTTGGCTACGCGCTGCACAAGAGAGCCACACTGCTGCATAGTCAGAAGCGTTCCCAATTGCCAACGTTGGAAACCTGCTCAGCACGTTTGAGCTCCGTATTGCAATCGCCCACCGAACCGGTGCCAAAGTTTTTGAAAGCACAAAATGCCGCTGCGGCAAAATTGTTGATGAGCTAAGGCTCCATGGCATCTCCTGCACTAAGAACACAGGCCGCTTACCCGGACAATCCGCAATCAATTCCATTTTAAAAAGGTCATTGACCCGAATTAATCTAACCTCTGCGTTGAAACCTGTCTGCTTGACAGGGGACCGAAGGAGGAGGGATGAATTGACAATGGGCCCCTGGATGGCACGGAGGCCTAAGCCTAGCATGGGATGTAAAGATGTGGACACTTTTGCTTGGAGCCACTACAAAGTGCCAGACAGGCAGGTTTTGCAGCAACAAAAGCGGAGTCTGCAAAATCCCAAAAATGTCATGAACCCCAAAGCAATTACNACTTTCAGCCANTTGCAATTGAGCCACTGNTGTGTATGTCAAGTCCACCGTCCCTTTTTGAGTGGCCTCGCAAAGAAAGTTGTTGATGTGTCTGGTGACTCCAAGGAGCGCCAGTGGCTCCACCAGCGCATGTCACTGGCTGTGATCAAAGGAAACGCTGCCAGCATATTGGCCTGTGTGAAAGTTTTATCTAATTTTATCTGTTCTTTTTTTAGTTGCTTGAAGTACTGACAAGAATCGTTGCCCGCCTCTTGCCGAAGTATCAATGTATAGCTATCGCCTTCCGAATCCTCGTTCTTTCTGTAAATTTCATTGTCCCTCTGTTTTGCAGTGTTGCTTTGCGCAGTGGTTTGCCAATCGCGCAGCCCATGTGTTATGATGCACATCGCTTGAAACCTTTGAGTCATTTTGATTTACTAATGATAACTTGTCATTATTAAATAAATTATTTTTATCTGAAGGATAAAACTTGCAAAAGAGATGTTGAAGAGTATGTTTTGTATATATGTTCAGCAGCCAGTTATTTGTGAAAAAGAGCATTTGAAGCAGCTGTTTCCACACTTGCAAACAATGTTAGTTACTGCAAACATTTTTCCAACAATTCATCCTTCGTCATCAATGTGATTGATTAGTAGTAAAATACAAAATTAGCGATAGTATGTCTTGAACAACTTGTTTGTTTATCGGAAAGTGAAATTGTTGCAGTGACAAAAAACTTTCTGTTTGGAATAGTCTGCGTTTTTTTACTGAAAGATTCCTATATTTGAAAAATTAAATTTCGTTAGTTATTATGCAAATTTGTAAATTGCTTTTGCAAATACCTTCGTTGTGAGAATGAAAACAATTTGTTTCAGGTGACGACGGAACGTATATGGAGATAATGTGACTCACCTACTTTCAACCGGCAAAATCGTTCTGCGACAACATTAAAAGTGTTCCAAGTTTCGATTCTGTTTTGATAAACGTCATAAACATTTACATTATGCAAATATATTTTAAGAGACATGCAATATTCGTAATGTTTCAATTTTCAAATTGCTAATGAACGCACTTCATTTTCTTCAAATATCTTATACCTTAAAAAATGAATACAAAAAGAACGCTTATGCGTGACGCTAAAATTTTTAGTATTATATCAACTTGATCCTCACATTTTTGGTGTGAAATCTGTTGTTAATGTAAATTGGTGCCAAACACAACTATTTCATGTCGTAAATCCTTATATGCTTTATTATCATAGCCTACTGTGAATTGCTACAGAAAATGTCGCTTGCCGCGAATGAAGGTATTTTGACATATATCAATCCACAAACATTGCATTTGTATGATTTGAGTATTCTCTTGGTGCTGTTTTCTCTTTTCTCCCTGTTTTGAGTTTTCGCGTTTTTCTTGTTGCTGATCCTTTCCAAAAATTTTGGCCCGATAAGATTTACTTTTGTGTCGAAGGCATGCTTAACACAACCCACTAAAAACACGTACAAAGTAGGCAATTGTATATCCAAGTGTCATTACATTTAGGATTGCCAGATCGCTTGAAATTTTTTCAAGGACACTTTGTCGTTTTGTGGTTATTGAAATTTTACTTCGTGCCGAGTTTGAATACTTTTCAGATATAGTAATGTAGCACATATAGCGGTGACTGAGCTGTTCTCGAATACTTTACTCTCCACTACACAATTGTTTAAAGACAGAACAAATCTACACGTTATTCTGTTCAAGTGAATTGTTTAATATTGATTCTTGAATGTTCAAAACAATTAGTAGTTCAATAATGAACAATTTCACAACTGTTCAAGAACTTTCCTGGACGCCGCAAAATACTCAAGGATAACAAAATGTTTACAAGGATCAAGGACATCACCAAATGTTTTTAGCATCACACACTTTGTGTTGAATTGTACAGAACCCTTTCAAATTTTGTGAAGATGCGTCATTTTCCCCCGGCAACTCAGAAATACTTATCCTACTGTATTCCTCATTGTTTCTGGTGGAATTGCTGTCAGCAGTTCCTGCTTCTGTTCATCCACAGATAAACTTCAAACGCAATGCATTTAAACCTCTCCTGTCTCTATCTTCTTAGTGACACAATTCGTTGCATCGCTTGTGTTGTTTTGACATATTCACCACTCTGTCCAGGTTGGTTCCAGTAGCCTACTACTGTCTGATATTAAATGTGTTTTTGCTTTTGAGGATGGGCGTCCGCAGAAATTTTTCCAGGGGGGGGACAACGTCAACATGTTGCTTATAATTTTCAAGTTGCTGACGATGCAGTGGACCTGGACCTTCATAATACGCTTTACCCTTCCTACACCACAAAGAAAATGATCCATGTTACGGTAATAGTCGCAAAAAATGCCCTTCGATGGCAGCGACACCCAGGACGCAGGTATGCCACGAATGTTTTCACCAGTGTTTTTCAACCAGGGTTCCCCGCAAGGCCTTCGAGAGAAATTTTATCTTGGGGTACAAAACAGATACCGGGCTCCACAGCTTCTGGATTTCTCGTTGGAACTTGTATAGCTTTTTTCTATAGTAATTAGAATATAGATAAAACAGCTACCATGCCAAGATTTAGAAATGCAAGAACTGTGATACTGGGTACAATCTTATACACTGGTAATTTTGGGCTTGATTACAAAACACTTAGCGTGCGTACTTTCATCCTCCCGAGCCACAGTACCTGTCGGCCCGGGTACGATGTATCTCTCGTACCCTCCTCTCGTAGGCCCTGGTACCTCGAGTGACTGCCAGGGGTTCCACCGAAAGGAGACCGAAATTTCCTGGGACGAAATTGGCAACCACAGTTCTATGCGGTTGTAGCAATATAGGCACTTGGATCAATGCATAGGTTTCACGAGCAACGCAAACATTTGCACAAGGTTCCGCTGCAGCAAAAAAGATGAAAAACACTGGTTTACACAGCAGGCCAGGGTCTCCAAACTTTTTTGTCCGAGGACCACATGAGCTATCACACAAAGGTTTGAGGGCCGGACATCATAGTCATACGGAATATAAGTGTTGCGGGATAAGCTACATTCTACCAAATCAACATGTCTTTCGTAAATTATATATACTATTTTTTCATTATTGACAAAATGTCTTCGCGGGCCGAATGAAATTGCTTTGCGGACCGGATTTGGACCGGGAGCAGTAGTTTGGAGACCCCTGCACTAGGCTGCAAATTTTGCAAATTTTCAAAGCAGGATACTTCTCATCAAATAAGCATTGCCATTAACTTTGAAAGAAAGAAGCATTGCCGTGGTTTACAACTAAACCACAAATTATGACTTTATTTTACCTAGTAAGCAGGACCGCACCAAGTTAATATTTTCGTTGGGGGCAAACTGATTGTAGCTGTACCTAACAATTTAAAATGTGTTTGAAAATTTCGGGAAGGGGAAAATGCCCAGTTGCTCTCCCCCTGACTGCGGGATCTGCTATCCAGACTTGTCAACGTCACTTTGAAACAAGAGTTGCAAAAGTCTGGGATCTCGTCCAATGCGGTCAATAAAACCATGCTTGTCTTTGCTAATTTTTTCAAAGTGAACGTTCATCATGCGTAAACAAGAAAACTAGACCTGTATTTCGACAAGAATACGGACTACTTACTAGAATTAGAACACCGCACGCAGGCTTTACAAAATTGAGCAGTTGAAAGTAAGAAAACTCGCCACAGCAAATAATGCTTGCACTCAGTATTCACTCAGACCAAATAAACCTTAACAGAAATAAACCTTAACGATTAAAACGTAATCATACTAGCCTGCATAGAAGTATTCTGACAAGCCACGTATGATTATACTGCGTGAAAAGAAGCCTGCGTAAGTGTAGTTTGGTACTCAGGCACTCTGGTCACAATCAGTGGTGTTACTGAAGGGGAGAAGGGGTAAGAACTCCCCCCCTGGCAAACTAAAATGAAAAAACAAGCCTCCACTTAGCTTATATGTCAGTAGTGGTTTATGTGGTTTTCAAGCCCCGTTAGGAACTTTGGTAGGCGGCGGACCTGCAGCTGTCAACACCCGGGCTGTCAGCATGTGGGTAC
>JGI24159J19872_10009245_pt1 | contig 12919 bp, 5 predicted proteins | sample Ectturendosymbi4_FD_19872 | JGI IMG/M metagenome (IMG submission 19872)
AAAATCAAGATTCACTTCTGCATCGACCGGATGACTATATTGGTTTCACACTAAGCTCCCCCCACCCGCATTTCACTACAAAATTGCGCCCATGATTATGCATGACTTTGTTCTCACTAGACAGGCACTCACATTGGTCACAAGTAAAGTGAACGGTAGCAACAAGCAAATATCAAAAAGTACAGTTTGTTGCAAACGCATCCATATCTCACCCCACTGCCACATGCTAACCAGCAAGTTTGGGACCAGAAATAAAGTTCAGTTTCTGTCTCTGCGCTCGCAACCGAAAGCATGTTTGGCTCATTTGTATATAAAACATACTCAAAGGGGATACGGATTACTAGTGAATGAAATTTTAAATCAGAAACAAATTCGCCAACACACTTTTAGCTATCAACCAGACTAATAGCACACGCAAATGCGCTGAACAGAAATTGTGGCTGTGCAATTGCCCAGAGTTTTTGCATTAGTAGAACAAGCCTAGACTCTGATCAACGTTCAAATCTGGTTTGCTTTTACAGCAAGGCTGGGTTTAGAGCTGCAGAAAACAGTGCATTCAAGCTCAAATACCGATGCCTCTTCATCTTTTATTTGAGATTTCTTAGGTGCAAACTTTCAAAATCCCATCAAGAAAACCTCTAACTCTAGGGATTGAGCAGAAAAAAACTTAATTTCTGTAATGTTGAGACCACTTGGAAGAAACACAACAACTTCGAAAAATCGTTTCCACTTTGATACCCACTTGTTAATAGAATTATCCACCAAAATACTCACAACCAAATTCCGGTAATGAAAATTTTTAAATTAAAACGTTTCAGAAAATAGTATTCACTTAAATCATTGGACCGGTTTAAGGTCACAGTTTTTATAACATATGCTTGTTCACTGACAAAGTAATCTTAAAAAACAGATTGAACATTTTCACGAACAAATTGTTTCGTAATAGTTTTTGTAAACAGGAGCGTGTCCATTTGTAGTTTTTTGTTTTCCAGTGTGTAGGCCTCCACCAAGAACATGCGCCTTTTACATACCAAGGAAAGCTGCTTACGAACCTTACGACCACGTGATGTTTTTCTGCAAATCCGGAAAGCTTCCTCGTCCAGGAGATTTTCTTAATGAATGCCAAGAAAACGGAGAATGGTCCCGACCGGGGGCGCCCGAGTGTTGTACAAGACGTGGGGCAAAGACGACAAACCCTGCAACAATCCCAGCACCAGCCTCAACCCCACCTACCTTAGCACCCATAACTTTTACCCTTAGCTCCAATGCCAGTTCAACCATTACAACTGCAGGAACAACAACGACTTCAACAAGCAGCACAAAAGTATCAACTGCAACGACAACTATGCCGCCTCCATCCACTAGACATGCCAGCCAGTCGTCGACGCAGCAAGCGTCTTCTACTTTATCATCAACTTTGTCGGCAGGAACAAGCTCAACAAGCGTATCCAAAACAACAGCTAAGCCATCAACGTCACCAACGGCTTCGGCGTCTTCAGTTGGAGCTACCTCAGAATCAGCACCTCCTCCGCTGTCATCTACATCCAAAACAGTATCAGTAACAGCAAAACCATCAACGGCATCTACAGTCAAAACAGTGTCAGTAACAGCAAAACCATCAACGGCATCCACAGTCAAACCAGTATCCGTAACGGCAAAAGCATCAACGGCATCTACAGTCAAAACAGTTTCAGTAACGGCAAAGCCATCAACGGCTTCGACATCTTCCATTGGAGTTACCTCAGAACGAGTGCCTCCTCCTCTACCATCTACGGCCAAAACAGTATCAGCAACGGCAAAAACAGGAAAATAAACATTAGTAAGGATCACAACGGACTATCAATATTATTTATTCGGTTGTGTTATATAGGAAAGTCTGCGGACGGCAGAGTCTGAATAGAGTTTTGGTTAACCTTTACAAGTGTGCCATATTTTTAGAAACATCTGAAAAATATGTTCTATATGATTAGACGATATTTTCCGCCTGCGATAAGTTTCTATATCAAGTGCAGTTTTCTGCATAGCAAGAAACAAACATAATTTTAAATTCGTTTTGACAACCTCGCGATATTGTCTAAGGTTTAAACCTCAACGCATGTTCATTCCAAGTTTTTGGATGATAAAGAATGAAAAGAGAGAGAAATTAAGGAAACGGACTTGTAAATTTCTAATGATTTTGCATCAGGCCGATGAAAGCGAAAGCGTGATAAGACAGTGTCCTGCAAAAATGAATCCGGTTTTTGGCCCGAGAAGCGTTATGGCATTGTGCTACAAGCAGGATTTGTTGAGAAGTTCGGAAACGTTCAGGAATGAAATTACGTTCAGTAATTCTTTTATGACTCAGTCAAACGAAGGATACAGTACATTACCAATCTGAATGGTCGCACTACGGTTGTAAGCAGTTACTTAGTTGCTAATAATTTTGTGCAAAATCGTTTTGTGTGTTCGGATAGTGCAAGAATTAAAGTTCAAAAACGTTATTTTTGTCTCGCTGGTAGTGTAGTGGAGAAGAAGACGGAATTTAGTCGATTTAATGAAATTCACTGAACGAATATGGACACGATCAGCAACTTATTTCAGACCGCCAGCCACCGGCGATGTGCCTGAATAATTCCAAACCAATTGCCGAAAATCGAATACTGGCTTTAATCATTTACTTTAAATCTATTTCCACTTTGTGGATGGTATGCTTGACACTCTAGCCATCAGTCTCATACCGCTACTGTTAAGTTGTAAACATGGAAGAAAAGACTGTTCAACATCACGCTGTGGAGGAAGTTTCGCATCGAATATGTTGGCAAAACTTAATTACAGACAGTTCCTGAAAATTGAAACACATGGATTTGGAGCATAACGTTATGTTTGCGTTCAGAGAAAATGCAGTTTTCTACAAACCAGTACTCAAGCTTGTGCGTACAATTCGATTTGACATGTGTGCTCCTTTTAAAATGTGGTTCGCTCACATTTGCAGGGTTGCTGTATTACTACATGGTTCAAGAACAACTTAACTTGTTCACATTTCAGCTTACACAGTCTTTAAACAACAAATAAGTGGTGCAAAAATGTACCCCACTGCAGAACATTAAGTTCTGGAAAAAAGGTTTTTGGGTGGCAGACACGTTGCTATATATTACATCTGTTTACGCGTTGTCAAAAAGACCTTTTTGAGTTGTAGAAGTTCTTTTTATACAAGAAAGAAAATGTCTCAAAGATGATTCACAAGCAGATGAAGAATTGATGTGATAGTAACTGTAGTCATGCATTCGAACGTTTCCTAGTTTTTGAAGGTATGAAATACCTCTTACGAACGAAACTGACCCTCCTTTTAGGACAGGTTTCCAAAAGCAATTGTGAATAAGGCCTCGCAAACACCAATTGAAGCATTGACAAAATTATTAATTTGTTTGACTGGGACGCGTTAAACAAATCCAAAATATCGATTTGAATTTGAACTGCGGTCAGCAACAACATTTATTTGAAGTTTTAATACTTTTTTAAATATCACTGCGGACTTCCAAGGAACGGGATTTTCAAAATAGTTTGTTGTGAATTCTGGAAGCAATTATTTCAGCTCTGCACTTCTTTCGCCAGCATCGGAATGTCAAGAAATGTGAAACATCGTGAGATTTCGTTGGTCAGAGTGCAGCCCATTGCTACTCTTGTCTAAATAATTCTGACCTGAGCAATTCTCATTTCTTTTCAAATTGCAACCAGGCGCAATTGATTATTCATTTATGAACCGTGTGGATAGGCGAGTGGGATGGAGTTGTCAACCTCTGCGACAATTAAACGCAAATAACAGAAAATGAAAAGCGCTACTCACTTTCGTTGTAGTCTCTGCATCTGCAATGGGACATTTGCACCTGTCTAGCGGGAATGGAGTTCTTACAATTTATTTGAAGTTAGGTTGACTCAAGAGCGTTTGTGCACCACTTGAAGGCTCTCTCGCTTGGCACCAGTAGCAAGCGTACCACAGTACCTTTGCAGATCCAATTATTAAGTGTTAGCATTGCAACCGTGAAAGCAGCCTGGAAGCAGGATTGTTTGAAGCTTCGTATAACCTTAGCCATCGGCATCCGCAGAAATTTTTCCTGGGGGGGGGGCAACGTCGACTTTTGCTTGTCCTTTTCAGGTTGCTGTCGGTGCAATGCAAATGGACGTTCACGAAACGCTTTACCTTTTCTACGCCCCAAAGGTAATGCCCCATGTCATGGTCGTCGGAAGAGGGGGCAGTGAGAAGTCAAACCCCCTGGATTTTGAAATTTAACATTTCCCGATACATTTTTAGCAAAAAAAGTTGATTTATTAGTTTCCAGTGGGTAAAGAGAATTTTCACCACTTATGGCCTCGGGATAAATCTTTATGGCTACCCCTGGCAAAATCTACAATTGCCCTCCTTGGAAAAAATCCTTCCGACGCCCATGTTACAGCAACAGTCGTTATAATGCGCTTCAGTGGGAGCAAGTACGATAATCTACAAAATATTGGCTATTTGCAGATTTTCCAAAAACGGGACATTTTTTAAATGAAGCATTACCATTATGGTCGCTAAACAAATCACAGAATAAGACTTTATTTTGTCCAGCAAGACTTGTCAGTGTCACTCAGAAACAAGAGCTGCAAACGTCTGAGATCTCGCCCAAAGCGATCAGTCGCACTATCAATAAAACCTTGCTTGTCTTTGCTGATTTGTTCACGGCGAACCCTCATCATACATTAACCGGGCAAGCGTTCATCTGACATTTTCGATCGAAGTCACGTTTGCACTCTTCGCAAAGTACCAAACGGTTAATAGGCCTAAGTATTCCCACTAGCCTGCATAGACGTACTATAACAGGTCACCTAGTTTTATGTACTGTGCGAAAAGACGCCTGCCAATAAGTGTTGTTTAATTAAGCTCAAGGCTGGATTTAGACATGCGGAGGCCCCAGGGCAGTCTTATCTGGAGGCCCTCAGTGCCTCAAGCAAATATTATTATCAGTTAGCTCAGCTCTAAATATGTAATCATAAGTAAAATCGTACATTAAATTTAGTTTAAATGATTTCACATTTTGATTATTGCACGATTCTGAAAAAACGTAATGTTTTTTCAATTTTGATAAGATCAATATTCTATGAAATTATTATACTGTATAATACACGACCAAGTAAACAAAATAACATTCTACTGTTGATCCGATAAATCTTTGTTTCCTAATACTGTTCTTATTAACTTTTTATTATTATTCACATTAAATATGTTAAACCAGCCTTAACCAAGGGGCTTACGGCTAATGACTGTGGAGGCCCCCAGTTTGTGAAGGCACCTAGGCAGGTGCCCATTTGTCCCTGCCCTAAATCCGACACTGATTATCTTATTCCTTCACATACGTTGGTCATATTCACAGTTTCACACTAACAATAGAGTTTTCAAACTTTTGGAAGCATTACTACGGGTACACTCATGCTTCGTTTCACACATTATAAAACTGCGTGGCTTACCGTTAACAGCAGTCACTGTCTCGCTGCATTACCTGCCAAGATGTCTGCGTTCAACAGTCACATGCGGCAAAACGCAGCTACTACCATAACTTGAAGTAAACCTTTGAAGCAGGGGTGGGGAACTTATTCACTATCACGAGCCGCATAAATTGTGGATTATTCCCGGCGGGCCGCAAATAACAATTGGTTGCATCCTAAACCTCTGCCTTCATCTTACTATAAGGGATGCAGGCTCCTTATTACATCCTACCTTAAGTACCTTCCTATCGTGGTGTTTTATTTTGACGCGATGTTGTGTTCCAAGTAAAATACATTTTCAAAATATCATCAAACCTAGAAGCATCTGCTGTGGGTAATCAAGTTCAAACAACAACATCAACACAGGAAGCAAAGCTTAAACAGCAGTTGATGATGGCTTGGAATCCACTCCGGCGGAAATAATTACTCATAATCAGAGTTTTTCTTGAGCAACGAATAAACAGTTGTTTAACAAGTTAAGGTTAAGTATCGAAGAACCACAGAAGAACACAGATTCCCCACCCCTACTTTTGAAGATTTGTTGCCATGTCTGCATGACACCATCCAGTGAACTTGGCTCTTGTGCAGTGTGTGTGTCATACCGGCAAATAAACTTTCATTGCAAGATTTATATCAATTGATCGGAATTTAGGCCACTGAGTTTAGGCTTTTTAGAAAAATTTAGTTTTTAGTCCCAATTTGCAGGGGGGGCAAAATGCCGTTTTGCCCCCCCCCCTTGCGGACGTCAACCTTAGCTAACATGTCTGCAATACGATTTGACAAAGGTGATGTTTTAGCTCTTCAAAAGGAAGGATGTCAAAATGCAGCCAAGAAAAATATTGGCTGCTGTCACGTGAGGACAACATGTTAAAAAACATTCTTCAATCATTTACGAACTTGTACCATCTTTTTCAATGACTGTATGTACATGCTAGTCTAAGCCCCGTTGCTGCTAAAGACGATTATTAAAACGTGTAAGACTACGAAAATAAAATGAATTGGACTGAAATTTTTTACATGATGTGAAACAGGCAATAAAGATGTAATTTTGTAAATCCGTTGGTGACGTTCACTTTGCTGGACAAGCGGACCTGTAGAGTCAACAACCTTTACGTTTAACTTATTTGCAGAGAAAAGCAAACAACAAACATGTTTGTGGTCGCTTTTGTTTGCAAATCTATAAATCATGGTCTAGTGCAGCTCATCAAAGCTTTGCAGCTTCTTCACCCGTACTGTGCTGTAGTCAATTGTTCCAGCCAGCTCTCGAGGTTGTATATTGCTGACAGGATCCTTGCTACAGCAGGAGGCGGGACAATCAGCGAAGTTTAAGTAGAGAACTGAGTATCCGCTGTAACTTACTTGTACAAAATAGCTCCAGTAGGATACTTTATGTCTATCAGCAGGTCGCTATCGTGTGAACTTGTTAACATACTTTGAACTGATGTTGAACTACGTTAACTTCTTCGCACTAACTTCACATGAAAACACGTTTTTCTGCAGAGAAACATAGACGTATAGGTCAAGCACATCTCAGTGATGTTCGTAACAATTAGGCGTTAAATTTGCAAGGGCCTTCTTCCAAAAAAACCTGAATTACACCACACTGGTTCTGATAGGTGGCTGCAACCGCTCAAAATCCGGTAACTATTTCTATGTAACCGTAATACTGTTTCTATGCCGAAAATCCCCTCAGCAAGATTCCTTTACCTGTGCGAAGTTCTTTCTTAATGTCATTACTTAAAATGATCCTCCATGTTCCAGGTTCTAGGAACACTGTTTGCAGCAGTTGTGTCGCGTATATACGGGGAAGGACAGAAACATTGAGTCCAAATGAAACACGGTAGCTAAAAACAGCGCAGTCTAAACTACTATTTAAATGTCATGCAAGGTGGGCAGACTTGAAGATATGACGCCTACCTACAACAAGTGCTGGGGTTGCAGTTCGAGAGTCCTGCAGGTTAGGGGAAACTGGAATAGCCCTTAAGAAGTTGCCAGGTCCGCTCGGGTCCGGAATGATGAAGCTGAAAAGGGAACAGATATGAATAAAAAATGTTGAGAGATGATTGGTCTTTATCCGTGTGGGGCAATCAGTGCAGGTATGGCGAATCTATAGGTAGGTCGGGAAATTTTCTGTACCCTAGTCGTTTTCATGAGTTCCATACCAAATATTTATCAGTGCAATCTTCCTCTCTTGCAAAGATTCTGGCACACTACTTTGCATAGAAGTTACTCAGCTTTCCTCTTCTCATGTCCTCAGCGACGTGTTTACTGTGGCGTAACTGACGGGGGGGGCAGAGGGGCGAATCTCCACCCAGCTAAATGTAAAACCGGGCCTCCACTTAGCTTATATTTTCGATTTAGTAATGTTTTGATTTTCAGCAAGTTGTTGTTTTTTGCGTTTTTCGGAATATTTTCCGGTGATTTAGAATTTTAGCACAGCCATCCATATCCGGATTCACTATCATTTCTCAAGCTTTTTTCTGAGTGTTGGCTAGTGGTCCCCTACAGTGAGGGGCACTGGGCCCCTTTTAGCTACGTTTTCGTCCCTGGCTCAAACCTGTAGTTACGCCAAAGTAGAGAAACCTAATTTAATTAAAAATGATTTTCAATCTGATTCAGTTTGATGAGGAGTGATTTGCGTTTGTCATATTTTGCTAATATTTTAAAAATTTTATGCAGTTGTTATAAGCACTTAATACTTTTTAAATGTTGCTTACGTATCGCTTAGGGACAAAGGAAAACCTAACGATAGCGAGCACCAATGTTTTGACACCCCAGTGCTCCAAAGCACAAGTGGCAAATCATACTTAATATTAAATAATTATAAGAGATTGACACAGTGCTCAATTTTCTTCAACGATAAGATGTCGTGAAATTTGTTCTTTTAAGGGTACTAAGGGTGCACCCCGGAAAACAAATTTTAGCGGTGCTGTTTACGTCAAAGCCAATTGAGTAATCATCAAAGTAATGAAAGTTATTAGAATCTTTCAATCCGCTTATCATCTGTCCTGCTGTGGGAAGCCAATAATATTTGTTTGCGTGTGCTTTACCTTGCTATGTTTACTTCCTCATGCAGTTGCCAAATATTTGCTGTTACTCTGTAAAGTGTAACGAGTCTAAAGTTATTGTACTACAAAACATGCACAGAACTCGCACATTAACGTTGGTGATTCAAACAAACCTTTGCTCTGCTGCACTGTTGGCTTTGATTGCAAAGTAAGGATTATATTGTGAAACAACAATGATTGAAGAGGATCACGAAGGATACCAGAAAAACAAAACTTGTAAACCGAACTCCCAAGATGAAAAATATTTCTGGCCAATATATGCAGCATTGACCTTCTCATGTCTCGGAACAGCGGTATTTTTTGCGATGAGTGCATATTACGCACTGGCAATATTGCAGCTCATCAACAGCCTCATGCTTTCTTGGCTCATGTGGAGAAGTTTAGATTCGAAACACACCAACAAAACAAAAAAATGTGTAAGTGCGGCCAAAGAACACAAGGATCAACCACCACCATACGAAAGTCAGGAACTGCCTGCATTTGTTGGAATTACACAAGACCAGCCACCACCCTACCCTTCCATATTTGCAGTGTGAGCAGAATTTCCCAAAAATGGTCTTAATCCGTCAAAGGCGAAAAAGGATTCAAATATCGTTTTTTTCTGTTTTAGAGGAAATACAGCGCTATGGTTAATCTTGACCCCGTTTGTCTGTTGGTATATGCTGTTTCGATGACAAGGCAACACCGTTTCCACAAAAAAATTTTGTTAATTTTTCTTATTCTGCCTCTTCAAGTAAATCAAACATTTATTCCAGTCATGGAAATGTGCAAAATTCATATACGTGTGTAGAAACTAGAAAAGAACTTAAAATCTCAAAAAATGAGTAAGCCTAACGCAATTTTAGTGTGCTCAAAGTTTTTCGCTTTTTTATTTTGTTTATTGATTTCTGTATTTAGGTTATCACTAGGGCAGGTTTTTTAAGGCAAATATTAGGTACCCGATATGAACCTGTAGGGACCCGATTTCTCTGATTCTAGGGACCCGATTTTCTTTGATTCTAGGGACCCGATGATGATTTTCTCTGATTCTAGGGACCTGATTTGCAATTCCCTAAAACACCTTAAAAAACCTGCACTAGGGCAACCAAAAGTCAATAAAGTCAAAATTGTTCTGCCTTTTTAAAGTTTATGAAACGTCCACAAACCAAATTTCATGCTCATACCTTGAGTCACTCCATAGTTATTAGGTCAAAAAAAAGTCAAAATTTATCATTAGGTCAAAATTTATCGTAAGGTCAAAATTTTCTTGCAGCAGAGTTTTTTCTCGTTATTGATATTTTATTAAAGTTGCAACAGCAGATTTTGATTTGTTTTTGCAAGTTTAGTTGCATTTTTGAAATAATAATGGGTTTGTTGCGACTGTTAGCGTAATAATGTTACTTAGTCCACAGCTGGACGATTGAATATTAACTAGACTAGGCATGACAATACAAGAAATGTGGTCTTACAATACTTGGTTTGGCAAATGTTCAATCCATTATGCCTATATAGTGTTTTAACTTTATGATATTCTCAGATTTGACTCTACTGTAGTTATTAATGTACTTATCAACATATTATGCCTAAGGTCAAACAACCAAATTCTTGAAAAGTTCGATGTGCACTACATGTATATGCTTCTGAGTTTACCTCAACATCTAAAAGTGAATTATTTTGCAAATTTGCTAATTGAAAAGTGACAAAAGGTTTATGGTGGAAGCACATCACCGCAGTGCAAAGCATCAATGCGATTCGTTTCATGAAACTGAAAGTGAGCCAGATATTTTTGAAACATGCTATAGGCTACCAGATTTTGCAGATAAACTACTTTTTGTTTCATTTCAACAGAACAAACCTATCAGTTTGTTTTCTAATACTGTATATGAATGTGCTTGTATTCCGCATTTCAACTGAAAATATAGAAAATTGATAGGTCAAAATAAATTCAAAAGTTCAAAAAGAAATTCAAATTGTAAATAATGAAGTAAAAATTTTAAGTTTTTGTTCAAAAAATTGGCTGCCCTAGTTATCACTGCTATCAATATCGCTTTGTTTATTCCACATATTGTTGAAATTCGAATAAGAATAAGCAAATATCCGTGTTTTTTGTGATATTGTGCACATTAACTCGACGGAGTTGTGAGACATGTTCTTCTGCTACAAGTCCTATACTTCTATGATTTAGCATGACTAACGAAGATGTAACATGACTAAGATGTCGTTTGCAAAAATTGCTTTTCAAAAGTGCAGATGAATAATAGCTAGAGTAAAACCTTTTTGACGCCCGCGCCGGCCACAATTGTGGCCTGCCATTAAATCATGTTGGAACCAAAAGTCTATTGAGACGAAACGATGATGTTGTGGCCGAAAACTTAGTAAAGAGTTTCAAGATTTGAATTAAAGGTTATTTGTGGTTGGAAAACTTTATCAGTAGGTGTTTAAATGCTTTGATATCAATATTTGCGAAAATTACAAGTAAGGTGCAACAAAAAACATTTTCAGGCACAGCTTGCGGCTTACAGGATGATAATTAAATAAAAAAAGTAGTGTTATTTCACTAACGCTGTAACAAGCATTGTTGTTGAATCAAAGTAAGAGGCATGTGAAGCGTATTAATGCTTCAAATTCGAACCAAATTGCTTTATTTTCGCTTTGTTCATATCCGAGACTCCAATTTTTGACAATAAATTTTTGACTGACAATCATTTGCGTATTTGTAGGTGCATAGCATTTGCATATTTAGAGGTTGATAGCATTTGCATATTTATTCACTCATGGGTGTACCCAGCAAGGGAAGTTTTCATAAAAGTTTTATTTGGCCAGTTAAGACATCCACCATCCTGTGTTGATTTCAACGTGATTGCTGTTCTGGTCATGCGAAGCAGAGTTGTAAACGGGCCTAATTTCGAAGCCCGAACCTGGCTCGAGCCCAACATTTATTTTTAAAGCCCGAATTAGGCCAGAAAGCCGAATTTACCAAGTGAGTAAAGATATTCGCAGCTGCGGGATATTGGTGGCGTAGCAAAGTAAACATGACTAAATAATTCACAGTCGATCATTTTTTATTGAGGATTTAACCAACTCGATTGCTTCAACAGTAAGTGGCGGGAAAAGTGTCCGTCGTTGCGATAGGGTAATCCGCACACTCCGACTGTGCGCTGGAATCATGCGCTGCAGATAATTTTCGAGCAACTCTGGAGAGAATCCAGAGGTGTTCTTGTACCTCTGCTGTCAGATTGCATTACTTAGCCAGAGCTGGTGCATGATTGTCGTATTGAAGTAATTCCGGGTATGAACTGCATGCGTGAGACCACACTGATGCAATGTAAGTGTGAAGTTTATGTGCCAAGCAGTCAAGACGTGTGGAACTATCTAATAAACCTACACGAAAGACAGCGACCACATTCGAACCGTGACCAGTGATTGCAGTTACGTTAGAGGCATCAATACCAGATTCACTCAATATATTTGTCAGAGCGTTTGCAATATTCTCTGTGGTATGACGTTCATATCCAAAATGACGAACCCCTAAAACTTGATGCTTCATTTCAAATGGTTGATCAATCGAAAAACGTGCATATTGATATACGACATATGCATGTAATCATCAGTCCGGAAGTCAATGAAACCTTGCTGACAAGCAGGCCTGTACACACGGGGTCTTGCGGTAGCAAAGTCCCCTAAATGTTATTGTGCTCCCCCTAATTTTGCTCCCATAAAGCTTTAAAACCTGGCTAGGGTCTGCTGAAAAGACGACGCTGCAAAAAATAACAAGCGCTGCTGATGCTTCTGCGAAAAAAATTGTTTGTAATACGCACCTAGTTTTTGCAGAAGCAGTGTCCAAACACATTGTGACACTGATTGTCGAAATTAAAACGTTTGTCATTTTCGTTCTTCAAAGGAAATCACAACACAGCTCAACAATTTTAAATGAATTTTGTGGGGATTGGGGTTTTAACAGCGTTTTCGGGATAATTTTGAGGCGCTGATTTCAAAACATTTGTCAGATTTTTCCTATGTGTTCAAATTTTTGGGCTATTTGATATTTTTAGATTTATGGAATTGCAGCTTTTTAAGCATACTGTTGCATAAGAGGGTTACACATTTCGTGATTGTTAAACTGGCTAACATGTTATTTAAACATTAGTGACTTCTTGTAATAACCATGATTTCTAAACTAGATTATGATGAGCAATGTGCAGCGTAGGAAACATACAAAGAGGTTAAACAAACATCAAAATTCAGTTAGTGTGTACTGTATACCGTGACTTTCAAAACAGATGAGAAAATACACAGATATTATGGCCTTGCAATGCAAAGATTGTGGTGACAGAAAAGCGTTAAAATGCCAAGAATAGCCCAAACATGATAGC
>JGI24159J19872_10009247_pt1 | contig 12918 bp, 4 predicted proteins | sample Ectturendosymbi4_FD_19872 | JGI IMG/M metagenome (IMG submission 19872)
GTCCGTTGCCGTCGCTCCTGCGCATGTGAGTTGTGACTTCATGACTTGTTGCTGGCCATCAGAAGATTTACGTGGTTGATGAATTCGTTTTCGTGCGCTGCGGCCTACATGCTTAACTCAAAGTATAGATCATCATGGCAAAGTCTCGATTTTGTGCTCTGGATTTGTTGCAGTTATTTGTTTCGAATTCTGAATCCATCTTTCGATTGTAGGTCATTCCACATGTGGTTGGGGCGTTTATTGAAGCCCAGTTGGCATGTCGGAAACTCATGTCACTGCTAATCCTCCCAAAACGTTCCAGTGTTCGACTTTCACGAAAAATCGTTTTTGTTGCGTACATGATATTGCGCTTACCAATTGTGTGGTGATTTTTTTCGCTGCAAACACACTAGGGTTGAAAGCTGTGTTCAAATTTTTTTTATGTCGCTAGATTTTCACTCATCATTCTCCAGCAATTGCATTGCACTTGAAACAAACATGCCGAGCGGCATGCATGCTCGCTTTGTTCACATTCACGTTTTGTCCCGTTTTTTTTCACAGCACACGGCCGCCGTTCCACACCATTCCACTCCCGGTCAGGCCGCACCCGATCACGTGCCACACGTCGCGGCTTCCAATGAAGGGCAAAACGGATTGACCGAGGAAACGGGCCTCCTGACACAGAATGACCTCGATGCTTTCAGCGACGTTAATGACGATGTTCCAGTTTCACAGTCTGCCACCACAGATAGGGTAATTGTTTGCGCAATAGCAGTGTGGAGGTTATGCTGATACTGCTGTGCATGGACGAAATTTCGTTGTTAACAAGGAGTAGCGGCCTCTGCTCAATTGAATAATCTTATTGGGGCAGCTTCAGTCACTGCTCGGTTTGCGTTTGTCAGGATTTGAACTCATGATTTTTGTTTCGTAACGTAAATGCATGACAGTTTCTAAACTGGACGCTGTTCAGAATCTGGTTGTTGCATATTGCGTTGACCTCGATATAAACTGTTGATCTGCTGCTCATAAGGTCGTTTCAAATAAACCAAACGCTGGTGTACGCTGAGCTTCCCTTTCCTGTTAAAATGCAAGTTTTGAAATTGTAAAAATTAATAATTACACTTGACATATTCAAGCTTTGATTGTTCAGAAACTTGTGTTCTGTGCACTGCACATCAAAAGCCTACCTTTTAAAAGCTTCACGTTCGCTATCCTTACTTCCAGTCAAAATTTAGGAAGAGAATCGTTGCTCTGCCGTGATTTTCGTGATTTCTATTTCCAGGTGCTGCTGTGTACCCACGTTTTGTACGAATAGCATATGTTTGGTGTAAGAATTGACAAATAATTTTTTTGGAAACGTTTAAACCCCGTTTGTTAAAATCTTTGTTTGTAGCGGACAATTACAAAAAACATTTCAAGTATTTTTACCATTTGCTTGGCTGCGGATAGAGGGTTGCTCTGTTTGTGTTTTGGGAATAATTCTTAATGTCTTCTTTGGTGTTATAAATACTTTTTGAAACAACGTACGTATGTTGAAATTTTCCCCAATGTAGGCCTGCACAACTCAGAAAGCTCGAAGGGCCAAATCATCAACATAAATTTGCCACGGGACGCAAAAGTCTATTTCATTTCGATGTAGAGATTTCGTTGTAGTGTGGAAGAAATTCTGGAACGACAATTACTTATTCGAGGTCGAGCTTTGGCAATTTTTTCTACAATTGAGAAAGCTCTCGCGGACCGCATGCGGCCCCGCGCGCCGATGTTGTGCAGGCCTGCCCCAATGCATATTTTATTCCGAAAGGAAACGGAACTGAATCATGCGGGTTGCGTTCTACGGGTTGGCCGCTGTACGAAAGCGTATCCCGGTTCAGGTCCGTGCTGACGCGCCAGGCTGCCGATATCAACTGCGAATCGGGAATGAGAAACTAACGTTACGTAAAGCAATCTCGTTGGGGTGTAAAAGGGAACGTTAACTGAGGAGCGTATTACGAACAATGCAAAGAATTTTGTTTTCGGCGAAAGGCAGCGTGCTGCCAGGAGCCAGAAGCGAAAAATGCTCGAGTGCGTTTACATCGCCCCGGGCGTCAGCCATCTTTTTTGGTTGAAATAGCCGCTCTGAAATGCCTTTCCTGTGTGGTCCAATAAAGAAAACTTAGTTGTTCCCTAGCAGCACGCGCGATTTATAAGATTAGGAGGGGCATCACTTCCTGAATTACTTGGCTCTTCGCAGTGCGGGCGAATCAAACCTTGGCCGCTGTCGGAAAACAGCGTAAGATAGAATGCAGCCTGCCTTGGCTTGGAATTGTTGATGACTGAAAATTATTGAGTTTCGTGAATTCTCGCCTTCGCATCAACATACATAAAGGTCCCTCGCGTCATTTACGTTCACTGTACCATGCTGCATTTTGGCAAATGGCACTGTCGAAAAATCAGCTGGCATGCAGTTCTGCGCTTGGACGGCTTCATTTCTCGACGCGGGCTACACATCTCGGTCGTGATTAACGAATTTCAGTGGTGTTTCTCCGTTAGCGACCACCTGACCCTCCACTTCGTAGTTGACATGTAAACTTGCGTACCGTGCAATCAGAGCCGGTTGCTTGCACCTCGGAGGGTGGGCGTTAATTCTCGTTTTGACTTTTTCAGCTTCGAATTGTTGGCGACAGGCCTTTCAGCCCTGCAATCGGGAGCGACAGCGTTGTTTCAGGTAAAACTTTTAGTATCACTGACTTTTGGCACATTCCTCAGGTTTATTATCGCAATTGCTGATATGTTAGTGCAATGACGCACTAAAGAGGTTTTCGTGGTATCTGACGTATAATTGATGTCACATTATCTTGGCTTTACGGTCTTATAAAATATCCATTTTGATGCAAGTTTGACTTAACGAATTGACTGTTTCCCAGTAAATAACAGCTGCACTTGTTTACTAGTGCTTTTGAACCATTATTTTATGCATTTACTTTATTGCATGTTGAAGTAAAGTCTTGCATTTGAACTTCACGCAGCTGTTTTATCAAATTTGATAGGATCTCGTTTTTTTGTCAAGTACGATTATGCCAACGGCTCTGAAAATGTACCAAGGTTAGAGAGACACTGATTGACAGTTTGATCTCCTCATCTTAAAAGAAAAGTAGGCTTGGTTATCAAGTTGATTGTAGAGAAGCGAGTAAAATAAGACGCTACCAGCCTTAAGCACATGTCTTTACTTGAATGCGCGTCTGCTTGCATGTTTTGAATGCGTTTTCCTGCACGAGACCTTTTCTATGCCACAGGTTATGGTTCTTTCGATAACTTCGACATTCCCAACAGAAAGCGCATTTCTCCTTACCCTGCTGTGTCGGTCGACAAAGCGTTTTCGATTATCCTATCTGCCTGTACACCGTTGCCTGTAACCACGAAGTCTTTCAAAGGTACAATATTTTTTTCGGTTTTTGCTATTAACCAGCGTCACTTGATCATCTGGCGCGAAAATACTGCCCAGATAGAATCGTTTTCTCACCACTTCCTTTGATTGTGCTTTAATGCGTCGACAGTGGCTCTTGTTGAATTGTCTTTCACGCATCTCCATTGGTTCGTTTGTCGATCACGTGGTTGGCCTCCACCGCATCTTTCCAGAGTGGTCTGGAAGTAGTGCATTGAACCTTGCTGTTCATACACTCTCGAAACACCTCCATTGTCGTGGCACTCTACTATATGTTGTTTTCTAGAATAAAACAAATGTGGAGTTTCCGTTCATTGAAAGAAATTGAATGCGAATCTTTCCATTAACCGTCTTGTCATGGCCAAGTTTTTTTTTTCTGGATGACATTTTTCTGAATTACTGGGCTTGAAGTGATTTTTGTTTTGAGTTGATGCACTGGGCTGCACGTTCGTTTCGAATTGCTTGAAACAGGCGGCAGTCACGAAGTATTGAAGTTTCGCATTCATTATCGCAATTATGATCTCATTAGATTTGTAAATCACGTTAAATTTTAAACTGCAAGCAATCTTATTTGGGGCATTGGAAATGTTAAGTGTTGTTCAATTGGCTTGAAATTAACTTTGCAAAAGCAAACTGTTGATACCCAACCAAAACAGTTTAAGCCAAATTCGAGGATGAGCAGATACGTTGAACCAAAGCGCATCACAAGTCCCGGGCCTTCCATATTTTTGCTGGTGAGCACCTGGGCCAGGTGTCGCATCATAAACCACGAAAAATAGACGGTGCTCATAGTAGGATGTTGGTTTGAAAAATTTCGCCGCTGCGCTGCAGAGGACTGGTTTTTACTTCAAAACCTGCGTTTTCAAACCCGTGCGTGTGCCATCTGCTCCGTTGTTTTTGCGTGTCCCATCGTTGCGCTTGAACGATTTTGGTTGACGTCAACCCCAACTGTACTTTGTATTGTCATCCTAAGCATGGGCGTCGGAAGGAGAAGTTCTTCCCTGGTTTTTCAAATTTAATCTTTGCTTATTAACTTTTCAGTAGAAAAATGTTTTTCTCTTAGTTTCGAGTGGGTAAAACAAACTTTTACCACTGTTGCCCCCCCCCTGTAGAAAATCCTTTTGTAAAAATCCACTATCCCCCCGGAAAATATCCTTCCGACGCCCATGACCACAATAGGACAATGTGATCATAAACAATGTGATGTGAAGTCGCATCGAACGTGGAGCGGCCAAACGCGACATCCTGCCGCTGAACAATCACCCTTGCAAGTTAAAGATTGAAAGCGATCGACTTGGCCAGAAAACTCAGTTGCAGAAAGTCGTGTCGTGTCTTCCGCCAGCGTTGACTTCACGATTTCCAGTAAAAAGCAGCCCAGGGAAGGTGCAATCGCCGATTTCAGTAACAAGGAACTAGAAGTTAACGGTTCAAAGATTTGCTGACATCTTCTTTACTCTCTTGAAATCTTGTCACGAATTGTTCTTAGAAAACCAATTTAGCCGTGTCGTCATGCTCGGTATGGAGTTTTTACCTCCAGCAAACGCCTTCTCTCTGGAAATCGCATGCTTGGCCAGTTTTCATGTCTATTCAGCAAAGCTGTAGAAGTCGTTAACGACGGATGCTGGTTAGTTACCTGAACAACAGGTTACTTTGCATGCAACTTTATGTCAAGTGTACACAGCGGTTTTAATTTAAAGTTTCTTGCCATTACCCTGTAAAGACTAAGACCAGGGCTTCGAATGCACTAAACATTTCTCAAAATTGGTCGGTTCCAGCCAAAGCGAAGGCTAATCCGTTGGTGGATCCATGTGCAGTTTACACAGGATTTTTTCAGTCTCATGCCGCAAAACAATTGCTCTGGTAGCATGTCATGCGCTAATTTGAATCATAGTTTTTGCAGCCTAAGTATTGGATATGATCTGGTATCACAAAAGTGTACGTCGCGGCAGCACAATGAAACTCAGCAATTTATTGTCTTCTTGACGTAGTAAAAATGGGGAATGTGTAAGGCAGATGTTGAAGCCGGAAAAACCCGACGAATCGCTAAGTTTTCATCAAACCTAAGTAAAAGCAAGGAGACATCTTTGGAAGAAGCTGTCTGTGGGGTTTTGCTGTGGGCGTTCGTTTCCCTTGTTCGAGTTCAGAGGGATATTGCCCTGTTTTAACGTTTTGTTTTCTGTGGTTGGCTGTATTATTTGTTGGGGTAATGCTGGTGCAACTGTAGTGGTTCATTGTAGCAATAGGACAGAACCACAGTACCTGACTATGCCATAATTATACTCACTGTTTGAAGCATACCGTTCTTGCAGTATATAAAAGTCATCGATGCTTGCTTATTTACACCAATGAATCAGTGGAACACTAAACCGTCAATGGTGGACTGTGACTGGGAATTGTGTTAGGCAGCGCTTAATTTGTTTAAACAGGCTAAATGAGCAGTATTTAGAATTTGACTTCCAGAAAACACCTTGGTTGCAGAAGTGCAGATGGTATGGGGATTTCGTACACAATACAATGCAGAGTGTTATTTGCGAAAACAACAAAGCCAAGAAGTCAACTTTCCTGGCAGCAGTTTTCCAAACGTGCACAATGTCGGGATTTCAATCTTTTTACAGGTTGTTTAATCAGAAATTTCTGCGTAATTGTACTGACTGATGATAGCACGGATGACTGTACTTGGAAAAAAGATATATTTAAAGTGATACGTGTTGTTGTGTCATCATTCTCTGATAGTTTCCGGAACAGTGTACGAGTATACATGCCGAAAAGGATGATTCGAAACCCGTGCAGGTGATAAAAAATCAAACACGCTCGTTCGTGTTTTGCCACGTGGTCTCTTAGCCACGTGACTTCGCTTGTGGCTCTTATGTAAGCACTCGGTTGTTTTTCCTGGAAACTTCCTCTTCTAGGCGACGCACAGGCTTGTGTTGTAAAAGTTAGTGGAAAAAACCACACGATGGATAACTTACTTAACTTCCCTCTGGTGTTCTGTCCGCGCTTCGAAAAAATATGTAGGTGATGATAAAGGTCATAGGTGCCGGAGCAGGCAATTTTCTTGGGTGCAAAAGATATCTTGCCCGAATTTTCCCATATTTGCCCGAAAAACTTTAATGTGACAAACTTTCTTCCTACAAATTTTCCGTAGCTGTTGATACACTATATTTTCCTCTACCAAATTGCCCTAGACTTGAAAGTATAAAATTTGTTACTTGAAATTTGGTTCTTAATCCAACTGAAAAAACTACGCTGGACTGTGCAAAAACATTGTCAGAAGCCAGCTGGCTCAGTACTTTTAAGCAGTGGTTCCTAACCTCCGGACCGCGGATCACTGGTACCGGGCTGCGAAATCACAAAATATAAACTGGTGGTGAAACCACTCGCTTGGGAGGAAGAGAACAGCTTGTGAGTCTTACCGGGCACACAAACATGAAGCAGCCTTATCTGATGGTTCAAACAGGTTACTTTATTTTACCTGTTAAAAAATAACAACCATCGTATAGTACTACCAGGTTGCGGTGAAGTTGTTAAGTCTTGACTGGTCCGCCGTTACAAAAAGATTGGGGACCACTGCTCTTGGGCATCTGCCTCACAGTTCTGAGGTTTGGCGTTCCATTCACATTCCAGCTGTTGCAGTCAGCAAGGAACCTCACACCTAGGTGATGTAGACCACGGCTTCTTATTTCTCTGAAGACATATATGTGATATATGTGGCATGGCATGTAGCCTATCATATCATTTATATTATGGCTAGCCGTGGTATTATTATATATGGCAACCAAAAGTCAATTAAGTGAATTTTTTGCCTTTTTTAAAAGGTATGAAACGTCCACAAAACAAATTTCACGCTGATACCATTAGCGACTCTGAAGTTATTATGTCAAAAAGTGTCAATTCATGCATAGCGGCGATGTAGTCGAGACAGTAACCATCGAGACCGAGATCTGGTTTAAACTTTCGAGACTGAGACTTCAAAAATTTCTGAGACCGAGACTTGAAATTCGAGACCGGGACTTAGAATTTGTGGTTTTGCCAAATTAAAAATAAATGGTCGTCATCACTTCTAAGTTGAATTTTTTCGAATTTCTACATTTTTCCGACCTGTTTTAGTTGTTTCTTACCTGCAAATACAACAAACAAAAGACTCGATGAATTATAGAAGTTTTACTAAGCCATTTCTTTACGATATTCAAAGACAATAGGCTGTGACCGAGACCTGTAGCTTTCGAGACCTACACGCAGGGGTGGATCCAGCCAGTAAGGTTAGGGGAAGGGGCTAATTCAGTAATAAGTATGATAGTCAAGTCTCATTACGGGTTCACTACTGTAAGAAGATGAAGCATGCTTCACAGTACTGCTGTGACAAAGCAATGGACGGAAATTGGCTTCATATCGCAAATGCTATTTTCCGCATTGTACAAAATCATTGTGAACAAAGTGACTTTCCTAGGTTTTAGGGGGGCGGGGTCGATCGCCCCAATCGGTCTCCCTGCCGAGACTTGAAACCTTCGAGACCGAGACTCGCAAAAATGGGTCCCGAGAGGAGTCTCGTCTCGAGACTCCACTGATGAATAGGTCAAAATTTATCGTAGGGTCAGACTTTTTTTGCAGCATAGTTTTTTTCTCTTCATCGATATTGTGTTGAAGTTACCACAACCGATATTGGTATGCTTTTGCACGCTTAGTTGCATTTCTGAAAAAATGGTTTGTTGCGAATTCTGTCGTAATCGTGTTGTTTTGCCCACTACTGGACGATTGCATACTAAGTAGGCTAGGTGTGGTAAGGCAAAAACATGGTCTTGCAGTACTTACTTGGCTTGGTAAATGCTCAATCCATTATGTATATAGTGCTTTAACTTTGTCTGTGCTGTAGTCATTAACGTACTTATCGATACACCATGCCTAAGGTTAAACAACCAATTCTTTAAAAGTTTGAAGTATAGTGCATGAATATGTTTCTGAGTTAGCCTCAACACCTAAGGCTGAATTATTTTGCAGTTGCAAACTTGGGAAATTGATACGTCAAAATAAAGTCAAAATTAGCAAATTATAACATCAAAATTTCCGGTTTTTAAGCGTAATAATTGGCTGCCTGAATTATTATCAAATTATTTATATTATGGCTTTGCCTTCTCACAACGTTGTCTTGTTCAACTGCACATATATGCAAAAAACTGTATGGCATGATGTGTTTGTCCAAACACCGTAGTTAAATTGAAAACAAAAACTTAACTGAACTTGCCTGGAATGAACTCTCCCAGTGTGGAGTAAGTGCCCCGCAACATACTCGATTACATCAGTATACAATTAATAAAGCACATAAGTGAAATGCCTTCTTTTGCTCCCAAGTTTCAAGTGAGTCCAGTTGCTCACGAACCAAAACGCAAAGTTACAAGAAACAGTTTGTTGAATTGGTATATACTGATTGTCAGGGTTCCCACGCGATATCGAAAGTATTGAAAAAGTATTGAATTTCAAAATTGGTTTACAAGACCTTGAAAAAGTATTGAATTAGGCCAAAACGTACATTAGCTATTGACAAAGTATGGAAATTCTAAATGGAAAAGGAATCAGAAGTATCTGAGCATACTTTTACTGAAGGCAAAGCACTTCATTTTTTATGCAATGTGTAAAATTGAGTTTCACGATTAAAAACTTTGAAAAATGAAGAGAAGTAATGGTATTGAACTTGCTAAATTTAGTATTGAAAAGGTATTTAAAAGTATGGAAAATAATTTTTTCAAATGTGTGGGAAACCTGGATTGTGTTTTGTGTGACATCATAAACTTTTATTTATGCACTCAAAGAAATTAATTTAAATAAAACTTTTTTGCCCAAATTTTTGACAAATATAAGCTTTTGAGGGTGCATTTGCGCTATCAGATCCTACACCACTGGTAAAGGTTACATGTTCCGATGTGTGCTCAAATCTCAATGGCGCTAAAGTGAGGTCACACTTCTTGCGATCTGTAAAAGTCACCTTTTAGGCAATAACAAGTAACAACATTAAGAAGGCGAGATAATGTCTAAAAAGCAAAAATTATGATGGAAACTAATGTGAAATAGGGTTTTCGAGGAATCTGCCTGCCATGCTGTGCTTTAATAACTCTACGCGGATTCTGACTGCATTTATCAACATTCAGGTGACAAAATCGATTTCTTAGTAGAATGCTTTGTAAGCAGATTTGGCTGCTTTGCCCTTGTACTTTGTCACTTGAAACTTAATGTTTGATTATTTGTTGTTTCTCAGGCACTTCGATGTAAATGGTCATTCAGATAGTATAAGGATGGTTTATTTTATTATGTTTTCCGGTCGTGTAACAAGAACTTTATGTGCGCCAGGAAAAAACTTTCTAAAGCGTTGACATTTAAGAGGTTTTAAAGTTCGTTTTTCGTTATCCACCTTTTTAGCGATGCCGTTGATATGTGTTGCGACCAGACACGCCCCTAATTTAAAACGCTGTGCCCTTCTTCGTTTTTCATGTTTTCTTCGGCAGGATTTTGCATATGCTGCACTGCTCCAAATCATCACATTCTAGGAAATTTTCTCTCCATGCGAAGACATGCAATGTAGCGAGGGGTTGGGTGACAGAAACCACAAGACCCTACCGCTTGGGAAATACTTTGTTTGCTGGCTCGGTGCAGAACGTGGGGAGAAAACCGCGTTCACATTAATGCAGACAATCCTGGGAAATTTCGGACGTTTAGTGTTCCTGGACGAATGTAGTAACGAAGTTGAATTTATACAGTCGTGTTTTTCTGCAACCAGTTTTTGCTGCAAAAAAACTGGTTGATAAATTGTCATTTCTGCCAATATATGATTTTGTGCGAAAAAGACTATTGAAAGATTTCTCGAGAGATGAGCAAATGACCGCCAAGATCTAAAAAAATCTTTCTCAGACCTTGTTTCGACTTAAATGTGAAAAAGCTGTGTTTTTCTGCAAAAGTCAATTCTATATTCAGTTTATTCGAGAAACAGATACAGACTTTAAAAAAAGATAACAAACGCACAGAACAGAAACAATCAAAATCATATTTGCATATTCCTGGGGTACCTAATATAACCAAGTGCTTTTCGTTTTCTAGTTAGGTCCCCCACTATCCTAATGGTGAGATCGGGTTATATTAATAAGGTTTGTACCATGAGAAAGGATCGTAGTGACTAATGAGGAATACTTAAGGGAGCATATATTTGACAAGGGTTAATATTGGTTTAGTAAGTATCATTTGTGTTTCTTTTTGAAAGCATAGAAAGGTTGTACTTTTGAATTTGGTTCCAAAGACTCCCAAAACTAAATTATATAAGCAAGAGATTTTTGTCCAGTAGCCAATCTTTTCCTGGGAACTATATATTCTTTAGATGTTTTTGTCTAGTATTATATGAATGTATATTGTTCAACTTTGTGAGTAAATTGTTAAAAACAGATGGTAAGCAGCTATGCTTGAATTGATTCATCAATTTAGCTGTTTGCAACTTATAAATGTCATTAAGATGTAAAATTTTAGGCTGTGCATGCAGTTTTTCAGCATTAATCTTTTTCTCACCCCCTTACGGTGTATTCCAATACGTAACGCACGAGCTGAGCTCACTTTTCGGTATGTTTTCACAACAGTCCATTCCGAGATTTCAGTGCGCAGTGGTGGGATCAGACAGAGTTACTTTGTTCTTAATTAGAAACTTGTTTAAACCATCCTCAGTGCGTTACTGGAATCACCTTAAAAAAAGCAACGTCTCTAGTCAAAAATATTTTTGGGGCCATTTGCGTTAAAAAAAGAAAATGTGCATAGCATGCTTCTTGCTAAAGGTAGCTATAGCTACCTCAAGCTGTAATTAAATATTTTTATTATTTGCTTTTTTACTCATTGTGACGGACAGAATATGAGCGAGCAAACTCTGTTATTTCGCAGAAAACCGGTTCTGTGAATCTACGCTGTTGTCGTTTTCCAATGAAAAGGAGATGTCGTAGTCAAACAGCGGTTTGAATTACTCACTCATTTCCGTATGAACGGCTCCGTTCATGGAAAGTTCTGTGAAAGCAGAAAACGATACATCGCAATGGAGCAGACTTCGTTTAATCACTCGTTCAATGGCGCCCCAGGCTCTCGCAGTTGTTTCCTTTAGTCAACACTCCTCCGATAGTGAAAACAGTTTTTTATAAGATGTCAGGCCGAGTTGTTTCTGGCCATGCCTCTCCATTTTGACCATACATATGTTACACGCGCGCTCAGTGTTTCGTGAATTGTTAAGTTTTTTGAACCAGCAACGGCTTACATATACTCTGGAACGAGTAGACTGCTGTGAAGACCATCACTATTGAATAAGAACTCTATAGTAACGAGATCCGGAACGTAACTGCAAGCAACAAATAGAAAGATAGGAGTCAAACTTCCCGTCTCATCAAATTTCGTAATTTTGCTTTTCACTCCATTGAGTCCAAATTTCGATGACACGAAGGCGTCCTGTGCTAGCGGCGCCTGAATACAATTTTTGTCATTTTATATTTTGTGACAGATGTTATTCTTAAGTTTAATCGATTCTTATTATTTGGACAACCCCTATTTACTCGCATGAAATTCCTTGTTAAGGAGGAACGTGGTATCTTACCCGATGTATGCAAGTTCATTCGCAGGGAATGGGGATGTGCATTCGAATCCCTGGTACTGCTGCTCATTCAGTGGCCTGCCAAACGTTCCCTAAATGTTCACAAAAATATGAAACTTATTTTTCAGAAGCGTCTGGTTTCGTGGCTGCCGATGATGTGCAAGCAATCGATCAGATACCGAAGGGTCCGACCTGCATTCTGGATGGCTATGCTGTCATTGGTGCGTGGAGAGGTTCTGCGAAGGCCATGGGCATTTAAAATTACGAACACCATAAGTTGTTACCTAACAGCGCGGGCAAAAATAACTGCACGCAGAAAAGAATACGATGAAAAAACGCGTGACTTAATTTCACAATGTACTGAACCATGCCATGCGGCAAATGCATGCGAGTAGGAAAAAGCCTGTGTCCGTGAGTGGGCGTCCTGCGTCAACNGAAAATTCTTTTCGAGCGGAGGTCACGCATCAGTAAGAACATAAAAGGACTGTCAGCTGTTTTTTGGGGAGGAAAAGTCAAGTGCGCATTGAAAATGGCGAACACAACCTTGTCTGTTTGTCGGGTCTTCGAGATTTGTTTGCTGGGATGTAATACGAAACCTAGGGATCGTACCAAACCTACCTGCTGCAATGCTCCTCGCAATCTGTGAAAACCTGCTTTATTAGCACCTATGAAGAGTTGAGAGATGCAAGTTCAACGACAGCGCCTTGGCAGTGGCTTGAAGCTCGATCCGATGTAATAATACGTTTACCGTTAGCGACAGAAGTAACCAGTTACGTGCTGATGTGCGGTTTGCTGACGACGCACTAAATATTTCGCGTATATAATACAGGGTGTCCATAAAGTCCTGCACACATTTCAAAATGTAATTGCGAAGTAACTAAAGTAGATAAAATCATACAGTTTTTTGCAAAGTGAAGTT
>JGI24159J19872_10009249_pt1 | contig 12916 bp, 6 predicted proteins | sample Ectturendosymbi4_FD_19872 | JGI IMG/M metagenome (IMG submission 19872)
CGTACGTCACATCGCACATTGTTTTCTGCCGGAAAATCGCAAAACAGCCCCCCCCCCTATCAACAATTACAACCTAACTGATTGCCAGTGGTGGACTTAGGCTTGAAGGGACCCGAGGCAAGGTTGAAAAAGTGGTACTCTGATGACGTCATGCTACTCAGCCAACCGTGATAAGACCTTTTGATCAAATTAGGAAAGTATACGCGGGCAGCGCAAGGATACGTTCCTGAGACTACCGCATCATCGTCTGACTTAACAGAAAATGCCCAAGGGTATTCATGATACACTACTTTAAAAACACTGAGAGTTGGAAAGAAAAAGCTAACAACAAAAAGTTAAGTGATAGCAAGTTGGCATCGCCCCCACTTCTTTAGTTTTACTTCTCTGTATTCAACATCAATAAACTGGAAAGTTTGTAACACACTTTCCGCCATGAAAAATGCTTGGTTTTATGAATTTGTTCACAGCCATGCCCTTAAGGCACTTGTGGCGGCCTAGAGATGGCGCCATATCCAATTAAGGGTCACCGGTGGATGGCGCCCAGAAGCCACCGTGATAGTCACCACAAGCGAATGATCGAAATTCAATTATCCCTATATTACAATAGAGCAACCTAATACCTGTAGAGTGATGCCGAAAAAATGATCTTGGTGAGTGGTCTCTAACAAGGCTTGTGAACCTGATAAACAGTTGATTGTAATTGCTAGCGGTGACACGGAGAGTGATCCCGTCGGGTGGTCTCTATTGCTGCTGGTTGCTTTCCTGTTAGTTTAATGCCCTGAATTGCAATTTTTCCCTTGTGCTTGCCTCAGACATTCAAGGCGATGCAGATAACTGCAACACACTCCATTCAAACCACAGGAAACAACAAAGCAGATTCAAATCAATAAATTTGTTTCAAACTACATCCATCTAATTACATTCAAAACATGGCATACATACAGAGGCATCCAACCTGATGCTTGTTTTGAACAGTTTTGTGTCTGGATGACTCGAAGGTGCCCTCATCTTGCACTGACACTAGTTGTTTGAAAAATGTGCAAAAGTAGCAATATTTCAGCATACACCTTTTTGCAAACATTGTTATACTGTATTATGAGAAGCTTCATTCTTTGACAGTGAAAAAATTATCATTGGGCAAGAAATTTTTGCTCTCACTTGATAGGGTCTTTCTGGTACAAATTTTAACCCACAGTTTTTTAAGGTATTGACGGAGGTTTGATTCCGTTCCTTATTTACACAATAGAGATGCTGTTGGGAGTCCTTTGAAAGCAGAGTGCTTGCACACTGCAGTTGCTACTGGAGGCCCCTTTGAAAGCAGATACACATTACAGTTCATTTTGGGGGCACTTGCTTGATAAAACTATATTTTTTTCGGCCAAAAATATCCCACCTGCCAAATATTTTGTGTCCCCTAAACCTATGGTTACATAAATTACCACAGTTTTAAAGATTTGTTTTTATTTTGATCATAACTTTTTTCAAAAACAGCTAATTTGACCACTTTGTATTAAGATTTTGGCCATAAGCCATGGAAAATATCTGGTTCAGTGTGCTGTCATTTACTGCTGACAGGACCAAACAGACCGCGCAGTTTATTTATTTTCAAAAGGCTATGCTGAACATTCGAAAATTAGATAAAAGGTAGGCTATTTTGTTATATAGAGTTGCAATGTTTTAATTTTATTTATTTATTTAACGATAATTATGCTGCAGGCGGTAGCCTAATTAGGGGATGAAGCATTTTCACTTCTACCCAACTTGATGAGGTCATATCTTGGTGGTCACCTACCATATGAAAAGAAAGTTTTTAACTGCAGGTTGTCATTAGCACACCGGCTTGTGGAAAACGTATTCGGCAATATTTTGCGCAGGCCACTAATGCTGTCACCGGGCCATGCGGAAAGTATTGTCAAAAGAGTAGTTGTGTTGCACAACTTTCTTTGCCGTGAAGTGGGCGCTCACTACATGGATCCAGTACCAGAGAACTGCAGTGAATTATGATCTAGCCAGCAGCACGCCAATACCTTCCAATTTACAATATTTGGTACAAAATGGAAGGCTTTCAGCAAAAATGCATGCGCTGTTCGGGATGGACTCAAGGAATGCTTTTGCAGCGATGTCGGAATGTCGGAGCCGTTTCTTGACAAGATGAGCAACTTGCATTGACGGGGTAAAACACAACACGCTGTTGTTTACACCTGACTTGCATTTATCTGTGATTCTGGCCTGTAAACCTTATACAATATTTTGTTGTGCAACGCTTATGCTTCTTGTACTAATAAAATTTANTTGGGCAGTGACATGGTCAAGAAATCTATGTGCTTGATAGCACTGGAGCTAAAGGAACGTTGCAAAAATGTAACAGGTTTATTTACAANTGGAAAAGAACAGTTTATAAGTTCTCCCCTTCCTTGCATTCGAGCAGAATCTTCAAAACCTTGCACTGAATCTGCATTCGCTGCACTGTCGGTAGTTTTCTTACGTCCTCAGCAATGCTTATGAAAAACATCCGAGTCGGACAAGCTGTTGAAACAACATAAAGCATTTTAAATCGTGGAATGACGAACGCAGTAATAAAAAAGTAATTGAACGACCAATGTAAAACGAAAAAACGCAGAATTGTTTCTTGTGCGTTATATGTAATTTCAAACAAACATACAGCACTGGTATGTAGAACACCTGCATCACGTAATTCCTTCATAACATCCATAAGCATCCTTGACTCCATCGAATCTTCAGTCTGCATTCTGCGTTTTTTCCAGCTGCGCAATGCTGCATAGCATAAAAACAGCAGGTAAATATACAGCATGGTATGCAGCTACAATGTAAATTACAACATTCTTTTCACCTGAAAGTGTGGCAGCTTCTCCGGCAGGTGTCAGGTTCTTTGGAGACCCAATGGTCATGACAATCGTAGTTACCTCTTTACCTGAAAACGTTAAAATCCTGTTACTTCACTGTTTTCCAATACGATTTATTCACGTACAAGCGTAAACCTTACTTTGAAACAAACGTTACACACAATCTTCGATGAATTCGCATATATCCATGACAACTGAAGCCGACTCCTCCAGAGATGAGATTGACGTATCGCTATTGCTGCTTAGAAGATTGTCGCTGTCCAAACCACAATCATCAACTGTCCCCAAGTCGTGGTACTGCTACTTACCCAAGAAGACACTAAAACGTGAAACAGTCCTCGCGCTACATAAAAAAAACTATCAGGTTTCGAACCGAAAATGCAACTAAATTACGTTTTTTAAGAAATGTACCATGTTACTAATGGTGCTCTGGTTTGCCTCTAAAAAAATAATCAAAAGGTCGCAGAAGAACAAGCGCTTTGACGTGGCCACAAACATTTTTAATAAGAACCAACATGTCAAGATTTCTCTTATCACTTTGAAAGTTTCAGCAGTTTGCACGGTTCAACAGTAAGTTAATGTCATAAACAGTAAGCTAATGTTATTAATGAGGCCAAATTGAGACCTGTCTCAGAAAAACTTGTTACACGAACAAAAGGATAAAAAATGCCTTAGAAATATCAACATTTTAAAACATCCTCACGTTTTGACAATTCCAGCATATTTGTGGTTAATACCAACCATTTGCGAAATTTTCGATCAGATGGCCTGTCTCAAGATAAATAATGTAAGGAGATAATCAACCAGTAGGAAAAAGGAAAATTCAAATGAGACTTCTAAAAATGATTAGAATATAAAGTTGCATCTTTATAAATTGAACTTTTCTGCAAATGTCAAAATTGATATACAAAATTTTGAAATTTCCCGAGGGACAATTGCCCCAAATGCCCCCCTGGTTGCGCGCCTGCCGTGACGTTCACAATACACATTACATACCCTGCGGCGTTGACAATGCACATTAACCCCGTGACGTTCACAATACACATTACATACTAATGACGTTGACGGTGTTGTGAATTGACATGTTTTTAACATTGCTGATTGATTTTTACGCGAAGTTGTGCTTGTTTTCAAAAATAATTAAGTTTTTCCAATTCACGCTTAGACTGGTTGTGAAATACAATCAAAATGATAACTACGCGAAAGCTTAAGCAATGATTGGTGTCCAGGCTTATCTTTTGTGTAAACTCACAAACACCTCATGCCAGCAAAAATAAACGTCACAAGCCATATTTCTTTACACATCTGGTCACGGTTGCACTAAGCTTTTCCAAAAGCCTCCTCGAAGGGAAACAACACTGGCCCCTGGCCCTCATGATAACAACAAGAACACAGATCAAACAATCATCCGCAGTAATCTAACCTTTCAAGTATTTCAAAAACACACTTTTTTCGTATAAAATATTTGCGACCACCATCGCCGAAACGTGCCGTCGCCGAACCGCAGTCGTTGTAACTTAAAGTAACATTGTAAGATTGCTAATGAAACAGATTCTCAAGATCGCCCAAAGCAGCGTCGCCGGACTGTCCTAGATTGTTCTTGCAAACCTGTAAAATGAAGCAGACAGGCCCACGTTGGAACAGTTTTCTGCCGCAAGTGGAAAACATGTTTAACTGCAGCAAAGCGTAAGATCAACAATATCAACTTGACAGCAGAATTTGCAACCGTGAGCCGGGCACCGAAGTAAACCCAGCACCATCCACCAGTGGCCTACACATCGACAGACTTACCCAGGCACTCAATGTCAGCACGTTTCAGACCATCTAGAACGTTTTAAAGGAATTACTGAGGGCAGACGCATGAATACATAAAAGAGATTACAGACAGAGGAATGCGTATGAAAAACGGAAGTCAAATGACTCTACAATAAACTACTAGACAAACATAAAATTGCAAATCCTTCTTTGGATATAAAACCTAGTAAATTTAACAGAAAATAATATTACAATAATAATGATATTTATTTTGGGTCAGACTTATGGTCCATATCACAAGGGTACTCGAATAACACAACACAAAAACGGTTATTCATAGCATATTACAGAGTAGGTGGTAGATTATAAACGCAGACAACACAGGGAGATGCCAAACAGTGAAACAGCGCACCAGCTATAACTGCATTCATTCATCATCAAAAATTATTCGGCAGTGGGAAGAAAATGAAGACAATTTAGCATCAAGTTCTGAAGTAAACGACTAAAAAAAGTCGTATGTGGGTGCTCAGCGGCGCACAAAAGCATGTAAATTGTTTAGATCGAGGTTTCAAATGTTTTTGCGAGATAACTAAAAACAGATTGTTAGAGGTTGATTGTCTTGTGGAGTGATAATGAATTGAGATGGTTGGAATAAAATAGTCATCAAATGGTTTGAAAGCAGTTGCTTGTGATAAGAATACATGCATTTTCCTACTAATAAAGTATGAAGTTATGTAGTTTGCGAAGGCATAAGATGTTTAAGTGCTGGAAAGGTTCATTTAGAGATACCCTGTTAATTGGTTTTGCGAATTTATAACTTTATTTTGGAACTTAATCAGACGCTGAATGGTTGCGTTTGAAGCATGTCCCTAACTGAGGATTGAGTAATTAAGGTAGGCGTGGATTAATGCGTTATAGACAACTTTCGATACAAATTGTGTTGTATAGTGCTTACGTTTGGAATGAACTCCACAAGCTCTTGATAGTTGAGTTTTCACCTTTTGTACATGAGGTTTCCAGCGTAGCTTATTGTCAAAAAGAACACCTAGGCATTTCAGGTCATCTTTGTGGGAAATGCTACGGTTATTTATAATACCTTTAAATAAAGTAGGGCTGTGTTTTTGATAGGGCAGGTGTTGAGCAGCCATTCCATTTCTCGTCATCCAGAACCGTCAGGCCGTGCACTCCATGGGAAGGTCGATGGATTGGACATTGGAAGACAACATGGTCGACGGTTTGTTCTTCTGCACCATACCCACAAGCCGCAGAAGATGCCATACCACATTAGTGTAAGCAGGAGTGAAAACGTTCGACACCGGTGCGGAAGCAGTTAAGCCGGACCCACGTTGTTCTTGACAGAGTCATTTCGGGAGTGTGGGTGCCGGTGTCAGGGATGAAAGTACGGAGACTTGCAATGTTCTCCAACCACTCCGCATTCCATTGATGATCGGCCCAGTGCGCCGCACATATGTTGTTGCCAGATGAACTGATGAGTTGTTGTGCGGCGAGCACAAATGGGTGTCCCGATTTGAGGCGCCGTGCATACCCACCTGGTGAAGGGGTGAGGCCCGAGTGGAGCAGATGTCCATGCGCCATGTCACGACGTGCTAGATGTGGCTCATATGCGACAAATCTCATCAAGTTGGATGCCTGCGAAGACTGGAAGATTTCCGCTGGTGTGGGTCGCAGGCATCCAGTCACAAATCGTAAGACATGTTTGATGGCCGGGTCAGTGAGGCGGGCGTGAGCACTACGATACCAGACAGGAGCGCACTTCTTTGCTGTTGAATGGAACAGGGCTAATGTGGCTGTTCGCAACGTTGTTGCCCCAGCAGTCCAGTCCGAGCCAGCAAGCCCTTTCAAGAGTGCAGCCCGTGATTTCAGCTTTTTGCGAAGTGACTCAAGGTTTCGGTAATACGTACCCTTTTGTTCCGACACCAAATACCCAAACGTTACTTCGAAGTATTTGGTCTCGGAGTAAAAGGGCAAGGTTTGCTGTTGAAGTTGACTTTCAGCTAACGTTTGACTTCCTTCTGGTTTTGATGGAAGACTGTCAACACCGTTGCTGTAGAGCTGAGGTTGAGCTTCTAGGTCTGGAGGTATTTACGTATAGTCGCCATGTCTCTGCTGAGCACTCCTTCCACTGCTTGCCAGTCACCATCAGCATGCATAATTGCTAGGTTGTCGGCTTATGCATACTGTCTGGAGACGATGACTGGCAAGTCATAGGTGTAGATGTTGAAAAGAATGGGTGCCAAGACGGATCCCTGTGGAAGCCGTTTTTGAGGCGTCGTAACTTGCTTCGTTTGTTGTTCCCGGTGGTTAGGGTGAAGCTGCGATTGCCAACCATCTCCATGATCATGCGGAACATGTGTCTGTCAGGTAGCAATCTCAGTTACTTGCAGGTGAGGCCGCGATATCATATAGTGACGCAGGCTGCTGTGAGATTAAAAAACACAGCTCTGGCCTTCTTAGCCAAAAAGCTTCCTCGATGTCTTGTTTCAGCAAGGTGACCTGATCTACGGTCTACCTCCGGTGTCGAAAGCCCGCGTCGATGATTGGTGCGACACGAGCATAGATGATTCTGTCGAGGATCTTGAAGGGGACACACAAAGTAGAGCTATATGGCGATAACTCTTTGGTTCCCCAATGGCTTATTCGGCTTAGGGATCGCAACTATTTGTGTTCTTCTTGAGATCCTGAGAATGTTGCGTTGGCCCATGCAGAACTGAAGAAATACAGTTGGAGGGATTTGTTCAGTTCACATCGACGATAATTAGAATAAACTTGATGGCTGCTTGTGATTAATATTCGCAATCTCTGCGAAAGTTGATACGATGATTTAGTGATATCAATGTTATGGTTGTTGGACCATTTCTGTATGGTAAATGAAGCTGAACTTAAACGTTTTTCTCTTTAAAAAATGGAGTTTAACCCATTGAGTATTTTCCGATTGCAATATGAGTATTAGCAGAATTGAGCCAATGCAAGTATAATAAAACGAAATAATGCATACTATACGAGAAAAGTCCAATATTCGCGCGTGCTGATGTACACAGGCCAGCAGGAAATTTTATTGCTTGATGTCTCTCTTTTGGCGTTTGTCATTGAGCGACTGGGTTAACCAACTTAGAAAAGTACTCAGTGCAACAGTTTGTCTGCTCTTTTATGCTGTTTCAAACATTAAACTCAACAAAATACCTGCAAATTCATAACCTTTGTCAGAACCGCAGTGCAGCCAGAGACACCCTCGGTGGCGTTGGATTGTAATGCAGTGAAGCGTTACAAAGGACGATATTATTTCAATTGTTACGTCACCAGTCCGGTATCATGTGTTTTATAATCGTTGTTGCGAACAATGGAGTTGAAAATGCATCAAATAATTTGGTTCCAAAGTATCAAATATCATTTTTGTTTGTGGAAACAATTTAAATTTTAGTACAGTTTCGCCTGCAGTAATCGCCCTTTTAACAGACAAAATCACCCCCGCTAAAGACCAGTGAATTGTAGAACAAGAAAAACGAATTTCATTTTTAAAATGCTATCAAAAACGTCTCCCTTGGTTTCTCAAAAAGCGGCAACGTCACCTCAAATAAAATCTTAAGATTATGAAATGTTTCATAATTAACACGTTATGACGCTATCAATGTATGTGCATTCAATATTTTCTAACTGTTTCATAAACTCTTCATTTCTGATATCAGCCTTTTTCATTAGGCCCTGAGATATAAGGTCTTTTCATAATGGTACTAGACTTAGTGATGGAAATACTTGCGAAGTTTTGAAAATTGAACTTGCTTTACGTCTTAACTAATCAACTACCTATAAGTGCTGATGGGTGCGTCGTGTGTGACAAAGATTTATCGGCAGAGCCCATGAAAGCAAACAAGAAAATATGAACAGTTCAAGTGAAAGAATGATCAGGGAAAAATCGTCGAAAGCTGAACAGGACTTTCAAAAACGTTGTGCTGTACATCAGCACCGCAACAACGATAAGAATATTCTTGATGGTCGAAAATGACTGCCACTTACGCAAAGCAGTATTGTGCAGAAAATATAATGACATCTTTGAAGCCAGTGCAAGCACTATAAACTGTTCCCATTCTTCTAAAATCAACTTACAGATTATTGTAATTCATTTTATCCTCTCTTTTATGCTTATACTTCTTTCTATCAAAACTTTTATGCATGCTACTAATATATTTATATAACACCTTCGCAACTAATAACGAAGCCAAACCTGGGATATTTGCTATGGCTCGCTACATTTGTTTTGACACCAAACAACGAAACGAAGATGCAGGTCAGAGGTTACTCGAGGTCAAGACACGACGCTCAAGTTTTATTCAGCAGTTACTAAAATAAAAGAATCTGCTTGAAGTCTGAAAAGAAGCTGCTGGTGAAAATTCACTGAAAGCAACGTGAGTTTAGTCTAAGGTTGTTTGTGTAACGAATACCGAATGAACAGCTCGCGTCCTTGGTGGAGAGCTAACAATATTATTGGTTGACACAGGTATGGTTGTGACAAAGTGCAGGACAATTAGCCTCAAACTGCCCAATTTTGCTTTGTTAGCCTGTTGAACGATCAAGTCCAGTATGGCACAGCCAGCCCCAAATGAGCCTTAGTGTTTGCTGTCAAAAAATGTTAGAAATTCCCTGCAGAAAACTGTCACCATAGAGATGTTTGCCAAGAAATATCCTTTTTGGTGACCTGTACTCGTCTTGGTTTTTAATTACGTGTTTTTCCTTTCATTTGGACATTTTGCCAGGATTGTGCATTTAAAAGTAAACCGGTGTTTGGCTCAAAACAAGGTAATATGCAGATTCTCAAACACTTATGCAAATATACTCTAGAGGCGAGTGTTTGGCACAGCAAAGAACAGAAATAATCGCCTAATGCCAAAACCAACTATTGCAATAGAAGCAATTAAGCACTCAAGTACAAATTTTTAGATGCAAAAATGAATTGTATATTGCACTTGACATATGTACTTGCAAAAAATAGCACTTATTTTGGCCAGTCATTTCAAAATACATTGGCTCGTGTTTGCGATATCGCAATGATGTTATCGTGTAAATGCAGAACGCATCCAACCTCTGCCTTGGTTCTACTCTGCGGCAACCAAAACTAATGCGTTGGAAGCATTGTTTTACTTTCATAAAAAATACGCATAACGTTGTTCAGTCTTATACCTGTCGTATGATAAACTAAAAAAGGAAATCTCAGCATACTATGCTTCTGAATATGTTCTCGCCAAACCTTTCGACAAGTATTTTATGGACTTTTCCAGTAGAGCGAGGTCTCAAGAATTTGTTACAGCTTATTCAAGCGTAGTTACTTTAATTACAAGTATATACTGCTTTGTAAATAGTAGGTTTGAATTGCCATTCTTTGGGGATAACCAGCTCGAGAAACATCTGAGCAGACAACGCTAATCATATGGTAAGGCTAAGGCGTTAATTGTGATTGCTTAAGCAAAAAAAACGTTTCTGAAACCAAGCTTTCATCTGCAAAGCACGTTGTGTCGCAGATAAGGTGCCTAGCTGAGTGGTAACCGGGCCTCATTTTGAAGCCCTAACCCGGCCCGAACCAAAATTCACAATTTTAAACCTGGCCCGAGCTCGAGATTTGTTTTTGAAGCCCGATTTAGGATCAAAAGCCGAATTTACCAAGCGAGTCAAGATATGCCCGACTGCGGGGTATTGGTGGCGTAGCAAAGTAAATATGACTAAATAATTCACAATTAATTTAACCAACTGGATTGCAAGATTTAACCAACTGGATTGCTGGAACAGTACAGCAACTAGTGACAAGAGTGGCCGTCATTGCGCAAAACGTTTGTATGCTGGCCGGCAATCGGCCAGAAATCGACCGTAAACATTTTGACAAACGTAAGGCAGAACCCAGGCTGAACCCGGCCCGGAACTCAACTCGAAAAACCTGGCCCGACGTACAGCTCTGGTGCCCAGAACTGGAGGTCCAGTGGCTGAAATGCGTCACTTCCAAAAAAACGGTATTTTTGATAACGCAGCTTCTCCATCTGCGTGCCTCTAGGCTCTGACTGCGTGCATGCAGTAAATCAACCAAGCTACAAGGAAATAACCAGATCTTCTGCAAATGCGTCAAAAAAGGTGCTTAAATTTGTCAAGTGAATGTTGAATTGAAAATGTAAATAACCTTTAGTTAAACAATGAAGCACTTGCATCAAAGATGCTAGATTGAAAAGTGAATTTTAAGAGTAAATATTTAATGCTTCTTACGTTAAAACCAAGTGTTAGTTGACGTCATTGCAAAGTTTTATTCAACATGTGTATGTTAGTTAAACAAGGTAAGAGGTTGGACTTGCTTTGATTCGAGCATGATTGAGATAGCAGAAGTTACTTTTGTTGCATCAACCAGCAACGTCATGTAAAGCTCTCCATTTAAAACTGAAAACTGCTTCACATTGGTGAAAAGCAAATGTGGCCTATCTCATATCTCCGCTAAAATAAAATGCCAAAAACGTTTGAACGTGATTTTCATAAAAATGCGTTCAACCGCACTCCTTTACAATGCATGGCCATTTCTTTTTAAGATGATTCAAGAAAATTGGAATTAATCTTTGCATGCATTGCATGAAAAAGAAGTTTGTAGTAGAGAAAAGGCTGATAGCTACAATTGAGACGTGTCTTCGTTTTGTTTTGCTGAGTTTGTGTAGTTGCTGGTTAGTCGCTATCCTCCGTTGCTCATCGCATTGGCTGAACTGCAAGAAGAGAAAATGATGTCATCATCAGACAAAAGTCAAACTCACGCAAATATGTTTTTCAGGAAAATTATATGTTTTGGACAGGAAACCTGAGAGCAAAGACCAAAAACAAGTTAAATGGGCGCAACACAAATCTCCCAAAGAGCCGACAATGTCCAGTCAGGTGGTCGTCTTGACGAAACTTGACTCAGCATATGTCGTGTGCAGCAGTGGAAAATACGTCAAGCGTCGTATTGACGCGCAGTAGCTGCTGACGCATCCATTCTTAATTGAACCGTGCAAAAACAGCACGCACTTTAGTTCAGTTACCCTGTTCCCACACTACAGTACAATAACCAGCTAAAGCAGCGCATTTATCTTTTCGGTTCATATACAAGAAAATGAGTCGAAAGGCAAGCGAAAGGTAATCTTTCAAAAAAACTCTTTGGTCCAGAACGATCTTCCACTTGTACATGTTCTCGTGATTTCGATTCATAGCCTCATTGCATACATAGAAATTGTGTGTAGACATGCAGCTTTACACCAGAGGCTTCGTTTCCAACTGTGATGCTTTGCTTCGCATGTTCGGCAATTGATGTTTTTTTTATCCACCTGCAGTTATTTGGTTGACCCTTTAGGCCCGGGAATGGACGCCGCTGCGTCGTCAACAGGTGGTAGGTGGGGGTGGAACGCCCCTAACCTTGATTGGTCTCTTTATGCTTCGCACGTTAACGCACATTGCTGTAGTAACAAAATGTTTCCCCTATCTCTGGAGTCAAATCCTGGCGACGGATCTGAATTGTAAGTTATTTTGAATAAAAGTAATAAAAATAACATGATCGGAAACATGTTCGTCGGAAGGTCGTGACAGGGGGGCTTGCCAACTCTGGATTTTCAAATTTGATATTTTACTTTAACTTTTTAGTAGAAAAGTGTTTTTTCTTAGTTTCGGAGTTGGTAAAATGAAATTTCACCAAAGTTGGCCCCCTGGACAATTCCTTTTAGCCACCCCATGGAAAAATCCACTATTGGCCTCCTGGAAAAAAATACTTCCGACGCCCCTGATCCGAATTGCCTTTATGGGGCAAATAAAATTATTGAAATTAAACAAGCTTGTTTCAAACTATAAAAGCACTAACGTGAATCTAAGTTACAACATTCTACATGATAATCGATCATTAGATGGAGAGGAGTTGCAGACAGGAAGTTTTAACAAAAGTTTAAACCACTTGGAGTCGTTGCATTTGCTGTAGATCACAAAAGGTTTTCTTGCGCTAGCGTGACCAGTCAAACTTTATTTACATTTTACGAAATAGCTTCGTTCATTGCTTCGTTGACGTCTTGAGGTTAGTTCTGAAACAAAGAAGTTTTATTGTAATTTCAGGAAGTCATGCATGCTGAGATTGCGGGTGGCATATAATTTTGGTTGCAGAGCTCTATACAACCTGCTCTGGAGAGCGAGTGTTAGTAACCATCAAGTTCAATGTAACATTCCTACCTTTGAGGCTCTGCTACGTAAATACAAGTACCTGTTTCTCGAAAGATGCAGAAAATCTAACAACGTATGGTTAC
>JGI24159J19872_10009250_pt1 | contig 12916 bp, 7 predicted proteins | sample Ectturendosymbi4_FD_19872 | JGI IMG/M metagenome (IMG submission 19872)
AAATTTTTTAACAATATTAATGAAATTATACTTTTCTGTTGTTGAGTGTATAAATGAAAGTTTGTGTCATAGAAAACACATTAAATATATATAAACTGTAACTGTTTCTGGTAACTTCGTGCTTTAGCTTTAGAGAGTTGATGAGTAACTGACTCAATTGAAAGCTTGGGCCAAAAAAACGCATTTCACTTATGTGCTTTATTAAGTGTACATTGTGGGAATCAAGTATGCTGCAGGGCACCTACTGTACTTCATATTAGTAGATTCCATGCCAGGCAAGGACAAAAAGCTTTTGTTTTCAATTTTACCTGCAGTGTTTGGATGAACATATTTTGCCACACAATTTGTTGCATGTTGCATATATGTGCAATTCAACAGACAATGTTGTGAGACTCACAGCACAGTCATAATATGTTTTGACACATGCCACATATATATCACATGGGCTATATGTCTTCGGCGATGGAAGCAACTTTAGGCCTACCTCAGCTAAGTGTGAGGTTCCTTGCTGACAGTAACGGCTGGAATGTCAATGGAACGCCAAACCTCAACTATGAGACAAATGTTCAAGAATACTGAGTCAGCAGGCTTCTGAATGTTCTCTTTTCAGTTGGGCTATTGAAAACTAAATTTCAAGAACCAAATTTTTTATTTTCAAGTCTATGGCAACATGTACCAAGTGCAACAGAAAATTTGTAGAGAGACGTTCGTCCCATAAACGTTTTTCGGGCATATTTGGGGTAATTAGGACACAATATCCTTTGAACCCTCAAAACATTGCCTGCTCCTACACCTATGCATGGAGCATATTTTATGTAGGAGTGGTATATGGATACAGAACAATATCATACAACCTTTAGTGATATTGTTAAAAGACACCATGTACTTAAATGACAACATGGTTTTAACAACTGTTTGTACTTGAAAATAGTTACTGAGATATCAAAATAATGTATAAATCCACTTTTTAGCACTTTTATTCAATCGTAAACCACAACATCGATCAAAATTAATTATCATTCAACTTCTGTTTAATTGTTAAGGAGAGCATAGTTGTCTAAGTGCGAAATGCTCTTCGTGAATCGATGCTTTTTCATTTCGAGATATTTGTCGTGCACTGTAACTTGGGCTGTTGTTAATGAATTTGCGTTTGTGAATGTTACGAATGGAACATGCTGAAACAAAACAAATAAACCCAAAGCTTTTCAAACACCCTTTTTCGCGCTCAATCAATGTAAAGCTTTAAGCTATGAAAATTGATTTTTTTCTTTTTTTAGACTCAGTGGAACTAGCAGACCTCCGATGAAGTCACGTTTTTTCAGTTTCCCAGCTGCGAACATGGGAAATCTTTCAAATGTGTAATATCAGCATGTGATATTATTGTTTCTAACGCAACTAATTCATTTTCTTCTGATTTTCATATTTATAATTTCTCTCTCCTTGGAGTGAAAAGGTGAAACAAACAACGCAATACAATAGAAAAATTATTTATTAAGTAATACATCCTATGTATGCCATTTCTTTGCATCATATACCCTGCACTAACAATTCTAGTTGGTTTTGTTCCAGTTTTTTTCAATAAAAAGCTCTTCGTGCATCAAACAATCTGCAAATAATAACTTGCACGACCTCTCAATACTTACCGCAACGTGGCATATATCCAATTACAAACAATCCAAGCAGTAACATGACCGAAAGGACGTGTGAGAAAGGCTTGATCCCTGTCTTCTTCACAAGGTCTCTTGTTTCGAATTCTGGATTTAAAAAAAGAAAATGGCCATTAATGTCCTATTTTACGAATCTTGCCCTATTAAGGAATTTGCCTACAACACGGAATTGTGAATAACGACCAGACTGAAGAAAAAACGCAAATAATTCAAGTTTCGATAAAATAATTAAATCCTTTAGTTCGGTGCAAGCAAGCAGCTCGGGGACCGAAAAACTCGTTCGAATTTATTTTTCAAAGTGGACAAATCACTTCCAAGCAATAAAAGCTATTTTCATTAAAATCTTGCACTTTTTTACGCTACCAAAAACTACAACCCAAACAACTCCATTGCCTGGATCGCATTTGTCGTGAGCAAGCCTGAGCATCCTTACGATCGAAGAAACCATGAGAACCGCCGTCAAGGATAGCGCCAGAAAAAGAAAAGCTGCTATGCCGAGCTGGACTTCGTATCTGCAACGCACATAAGGAATCCATTCAACAAACATTCGGTCAGCTGCAGGTCAGAAGCATACAGTAGCTGGTCACCGCGTATAAAGTTTATTTTTCAACATTGTCATCTCGTCAAATCTTGCTGTAGAACTTCACTTAATAGGAGGTAAATAAAAGAAGATAAACGGAGAACCGAAGTCTCTGCTTGACCTGTTGAAACCAAGAAAAGGTCTGCAAATTCTTTTCTTGTTCAGCAGTTTACTTTTAGGTCAACGCGAAACTAGCTTCAGTCAATTAAACTGCAGAAAATCTAAAACATAACAGAAATTGGCCATTGCAAAGTATGCACGGGTTTGTAAACGGTCACAACGGTCGTCTGCCTCACACGCAGAAGCAATTTAAAACTCAATTTTTCCCAGGCCCGAGAACCAAACCTCCTTTGTTGCTGTAATCAACTAATGAATAAAAAAAAACTTAATGACTGAACCGTAGTAATCACACAGCATATACCGTTCGTACTTCTGACTACAATAAACAACATGTATACTGCAATTCTATTTCCCTCCAATATTGTACTGCTTGTCATGAAACCAGAGTGTTTTGACCGTTTTTCACTTCGGAAAAAAACAGCGTTGCAAGAGGAACAAACTCCTTACTGTAGTTATAACATTTTATGTTTAAGTTGCTGTAATGTAGCCATTGCCTCTTTGTTCAAGCTGCCGTATCGTAACCATCGGGTTATTTTAAACAGCCAACAACATGCTGAATATAAAGCAGCATATCAACCCTTATGCACGCAGCTAACTCGCAGACACAAAATCAGTTGAACAGCAATCTTTCAACAACTTTCCAGCTAATGTTTTCTGGTAGTCGTTCTAGTGAAAACTGTTCAGCATCCGCCAGGCAGGAATGCAGGCGATGTGATTATATCCACTTAGTCCCACATTTAATTTTCGCAGTGGAGATATTTTGGGGACCCTTTCTAAGAGTTCGCCTCGAGCCTCTAAATTCTGATGTCCACCCCTGGTCGTGACCCGCAGTTCCGCAAAAAAGATGCAGCAACAGGAAAAAGGGCGCATCCATAACCCCTTAATGTTTTGTCCAATATCGCACGTTTCAAAACCAACGCGGGTCGGGCTTATGGCGTTGCGTACTCACAAGATGTCCGCGTTCCCAGTGTCGTAGATCGAGTCCGGCATGAACCAGCTGGCGCTGAGCATGGCGGCGAAAACGACGACAAGCAACCAGATCAGACAGATGGCGATCTGCTCTCGTAGAGAAAATTGCCAGTAAATGAAAAAGGGCAGGTCTCCACATTAAAAAAATCGAAAGTGATGAATGTTGCTAAAGCGTTGAGCTACTGTTATCTCCATTCGAAGTAACGAGGCACTTCAAGCTTTTGAGTTTACTACGTAATCCTTATTGGATTTAAGCAATGGTTAAAATGTTTCTAAATAAACTTTTAAGTAGCCAATATTTTAGATGTGATTTGCACCATAACAAAGATACGCAATGGCCTTATTTTGTCAGTTCTTTCCTAGCCACATGGACTTCTTTCTGGCTAATATAAAATGAATACCAAGATGCCGAGTTAAATGTTTACAATGTTCTACACTCCTTGACCAACACAATTGTAAGAATTATGCAAAAACGTAGAAATGCTTACCGAAACAAGTGTCGGGAAAGTTTATGCTGTGAGAGAGATTTCAGAGACATTTCAAAGTTTAACGAGAATGTAAAATTCTCGAGTACGTACAGTGCTCCATCATACTTGTCGGCCTGACAACTATATACAACACGGGCTACGCCACAAGGCTTCCTGCAACTGCACTTAACCCCAGAAAAATGCAGTTGAAGACTAGAAAAAGTTTTGCCAAGTCCAAGTCGAAATTTTACAAACTTACGATCATTTTTCTTCAAGAAAACATCACCACAAAGTCTGTGCTCTGACGTAACATGATCTCGCTCAAAGCTGAAGCGTAAAAGCGTTTTTTCAGGGGAAGGAAATAAATTCCACAGCATTTGGGTTTTGCCAATGTTCAAAGCGACCAGTTTAGTGAACCCACGCCCACCGAATTAAAACATGCCGCTTAACAAAAATACTGTAACATAGCTGACTACATTTCGTCGTCGCGTACGATATACGTTTCGATGTACCCAGAACCGTTGCTTTTTCACGTGTTTGGGTACTAGAGTCCTCAGGTCCGTAGCTAGGTTTTCAGGTTTGAGGGGAATGCAATTTTAGGAGGGAAGATTTTTGTTTTTATTATAAGGTATGTTCAAACCAAATTTATCTGAGCTCTGAGCACAACAAACTTTGGGGGGAACAAAAAAGTGGCGGGAACTGACCCCAAATGCCTTTCCCGTGGCTGCGCGCCTGAGAGTCCTGCGTAGAGCGGGTTAACACGTGCGGGATGGGGCTAGCCGCGTTGAATTAGTGGGGACAGGCGCGGGACAAGACATTCTTTGTGGGGGTAACTGAAAGTTAACCCAAGGCTGATGAAAGGGACATGAGCGAGAAATTCAATACTGCAGAGCTTATGGTACAATGGTGCAGCAACATTCTCCAGTGGTGGCGAGGCCACAAATTAGAGTTTCCAGCTCTCAGTGATCTTGCAAGAAATATGTCCAGCGTGATGCAAACGAGCGCTGCTGTGAACGAGTGTTAGTACGGCTGGGCATGTCGCGAATAGCAGAGGAGCAAGTTTGAAGAGTTCGTCAGCGAGTGACATACGCTTTTTGAGCAATGCTCTTAAAGCTAAGAAAGATGCGCTGAAGGTTGACCAAAAGGTTTCACAGTTTTACTTTAGAGTGTTTTTAAGAGCTTCTGTTTTGCTTTGAAATGAACCACAGAATAAATTGCCACCTGAGACGAAACGCTTTGCTTGAGTTTTTAGTGGTTTTCAGACCCGCTGTGACAGGTGCAGGTTTTGGACGGAAACAGTGCGAGTCGGGGCTCGCACGGGTTGGGAGGGTGCGCGGGGCGGGTACGGATTAGACGTCTGCGGGTGCTGGGCAGGAGCGGGCAAGATTTCTCAAGTTCCTGGGGGTGCTGGGCTGATTTAAATTTTCGCGGAGGGAGCGGACAAAAAAATTGAACCCGCGCAGGGCTAGAATGGGTATGGACTTCAATGCTGAACAAGCAACATTTTCCGTCTTTGAAACCTTAAAAGTTTGATTTTGGATCCACTGCAGTGTTTCACCTTGCTTCAACACAGGCAAATTTACTATTTTATTCAGTACAGGGGAGGATCCACGGGACGATTAGGCAATCGTCCCCTAAACCTACAAAAGTAACTTTATACACCATGATTTTGTACAATTCGGAAAACAACACATCAAAACCAACTCCGAATAAGTCTTTCGTCATGTTCCAATTGTCTCATTGTTCGCGATATAAGGCTATATTGTCCTCCATTATTTTGTTACAGCAGTGTTATGAAGCATACTTCATCTCTCTTACATGACTACCGAATATTACTGACTGCCAAACATACTGCCGCCCACCCCCATCCCCTTTAATGTTAGTAAGTGGACCCGCCCTTGACTCAGAGTTGCAGCGACTGGCAACTGATATTGCAGAGCTGATGATGCTTACCGCAAGCCAATCCTAGTAAGGCATCAGGTAGTCTAACACCCGCTTGCATCTCACCCAAAGCAACGAAAAGTTATGATAACAGAAGTGAACCATACTTGCCTTCGCTGTTCGCGGGCAGATCGGCTTTTTGTACGAAAGGTATTGCGCGACGGCAAGAAAGCTCACATGTGCTGCGGCGAGTAGGGTTGTGCCGTACGATGCAGTCATGCCCATCTGTAAATGCAACTCGAATGAAACGCTTGTAGATTCAACATTCGCGCTGTTATAGACAAGGACCAAGACAGATTTAACTTACTTGTACTTGTCTACATTGATGCTTGCAGAGTTCCGTGTGGAACTCGTACAGAGTTCCTTCCCTATCACGTGGGCGTCACCACATGAGTATAATTTACATGATTTTAGTTTGGGCACAACTGCTCGTTCAAATTTTGACTACAACAAAGTTAAAGTTACTCCGTACTGAAAATATCGCATTAGACTCTTAGAAATGAAAGTAATTGCATAAATCAATCATAAAAACCTAAATTACATAGTAATACATGGTAGGAGGCCTGCACTTTCTTGTAATTCATTTCAACATACGTTAACTTATTGGTTTGCATATTAAGCGTGTTAAACGATATTAACTTCGATACTACAACAGAATTTTGTATCCATTTGATGATGAATAAGTTGCATTTCAAGTTAACATTTTGCATGCGAACTATAATTGATAGCAGCAAAGCTCAAACCTACGCACTCCCTCAAAAAAAACTAAACACTGCTTCAAACCTAAACACTTAAAATGGCCAGAGAAACTGCGAAGCTAATAATTCATTCACTGAATTTATTTTCACACACCAGTTTTTCCTCTGGGTGGGGTCGTGCGAGGGCAATAGGCCAGTGGGCAGTCGCAATACCTCACGGTGCTTAGCAACCTTCAACATTTTCGTCACGTGACGAACCATTGGAGCTCTCTGTTTGGACGAGTGGCTCGACATTCAGGGATTTACAAATTTCACAGCTGCGCACTTTGCTGCGAAACGCAAGACAGTGAAGTCTTCGCAAAAATCTGCAAACGGTTATTCCTGCAGCTTCCATCAGGGATTGGCTGGTTCATTCGGCTGTGACTATTTATCCATATCATATAGAGTTTATCGACTGTGACGTGGAGTGGCGAAAGCATGCACTCTTGTCGAAGTCTCACACACACGGTGAACGGCCGTGATTTAACATCGCCTTCTTCATCTTTTGAGCCAGTTCTTGTAATCCACTGCTTCGCCTTGGCCGCACTCGATCTCGGAGCAGGTGTTGAGCAGCTGTGCGATTGTCTCGTCATCCAGAATCGTCAGGCCACGAACTCCACAGGGAGTCGATGGATTGGACAGTGGAGGACAACATAGTCATCGGCCGGTTCTTCTGCGCCACACTCACAAGCCGCAGAAGGAGCCTTATCCCATTTGTGCAAGCAGGAGCGGAAACGTCCGACGAGGTTGCGGAAGCGGCTAAGCCGGACCCACGCTGTTCTTGGCAGGGCAATTCCAGCAGGGTGGCTGCTGATGTCTGAGATGAAAGTACGGGTCTCGCAGAACCGTGGCCAGAAAGTCTTCAATAGGGGGGCTTTACGTGTGTGCAAGGGTGCTCGACGTTCTACAAATTGACAAAAACACTGATCCAGTGATTTCTGGTGTTTCATGTTTTAATTTGGAGAGACTTGGAGCTTTGTTTGGGTGGGCTAAGCCCACCAAAACCCCCGCGTGGCGACGGTAATGGGATTCTCGGGGTGTTCTCCAACAAATCCGCATTCCATCAGCGATCTGCCCAGAGCGGTGTACTTCTATTGCCGTCAAATGAACCGATGAGTTGATGTGCGGCGGGTATAAATGGGTGTCTCGATTTAAGATGCCATGCATTCCCACCCGGTGGGCAAGTGAAGTGAGCGCTGAGTTGAGCAGATGTCCATGTTCTATAGTACGGCGTGCTAGGGACAGTGTGGCTTCTTTGCGGCGAAGCTCAGGAAGTTGGATGCCTGGGAGGATAAGAAGATTGCCCGCCGATACGGAGACAAGTCTCTGAGCAGAAATACCTTGACACCACGAGCACTAACAGGTGGCCGTCAACTCCGTCATAGGCGTAGCCAGGGGGGTCAAGGAGGCCATGGCCCCTTCCGAAATTTCTAACATATCTTGTCATTTCGTACTTTGACAGTCGGTGTCCCAAACAAAATACCGTTGCTCGCTTAAAGTCAAAAGATTTGACCGCCCAAAAAATTATTGGGACTGGCTACGTCACTGCTCCGTACTCTTGCAAACACTCCACAGAGCTTTTTTCGGGAGACTGCGTCGTGTGCTTTTTCGAGATCGACAAAGCATGCGTAGACATCGTTGGCATGCTCCCAAGACTCTCAAGAGTTTGTCGCAGAGTGAAAATCCCACTACCCTACACGTTTGGTTAAATTATTTCGTAGCATGTTTTTTTCAAGGCACTTGCCACATGCTTTTCCATTGAGGGTAAGGATAGAAATGCCCCGGTGGTTGTTGCATTGCTTTCTGTCCCCTTCTTGTGCATGCACATGATCACCCCAATTGGCCAATCTTTCGGTGCCCTTCCAAAACGACATGCCACTTGACACACACAACCCCCGCTTCTGTTCATGGTTTTAAGTATTTCAGGCAGGCCCGTAACCAGGGGGGCGCAGGGGGAAAACCTCCCTAGAAAAATTTTCGCCCCCCTTGGAAAAATGTGTTGGACATGGTTTAAAAGTGCTGGACATAGTTCAAAAAATTTGGGACCTTCTCAGAAAACTCTTCGCCCTTCCCGGTGTCCCAAACTGGCTACGGCCCTGCTTCAGGTCGGATTTCATCACAACCTGATAAACTAAACAAAGCATAAAAGTTGAAAAATATCCTCTGCTACGCACACAGCAAATCGTTGCTTAACCTTGCCTTGCGTAGAGCACGGAAGGTACTTGAAACACCATCCAAATCACACAAAGAGAACATCTGAGACTTCCGCCGCTAAATCATAGCAAATTAACAAATACACAAAAACTCTTACTTACAATCCCAATTACAAATACATGAAAATGCGCGGTTAATTACATTCAGCCCAATGACAAATTGTCATTGATCTAACTCTGGTCGTCACTCTGCTGTGCTCATTTCGACAGGAACAAGCTTCGCGGCTAACCATTGTGCATGCCCGCGCACAAGGCCTCTGTTGAGTCTCGACTGTGTCCTCCCCTTGTGTAAATGATTTGGCTTCATGGTTTATTAAATGTCGCTAATAAAAATAATGCATCCACAAGCTTCAACGAAACGTTTCGTTTGCACTTTTGTAACTTTCCAGTTTGTTACATTATATAATTGCCAAATTTTGTCTTTTTCTGAAAAGCGGATTTCACAGAGATGAAAACGGTCAAAGCGCTTGCAATGCGTAAATCTCAACAAACTTACATTAAATAGTAGCCTCGCATCGAACGGTTTGTAGGCCGGGAAAAACCAAGCTATGATCAGTCCGCTCAATAGAGCTGAAAAAATGTTTACGCAGCTGAGACTTGCAATGATCCAGTGTAAGGGGGAGTTCCTGCACCGCAAAGATTTTCATCAGTTTGGTACACAATTGAGAAAACCTTTAAGGTACATATTACGATAAAAAGCAGAATGACCACAACATGCTGCGTGAAATTTAATCAGACATTACAAACTCATTTACCGTAGGTAGGCTGTTGTTTAACATATTGAGACAAGTACCAGTTGCCAACGATGGAGCATTGAGATCTTGTCGCGATCCCGAAGCTAGTATCGATACCTACGCCGATTTTGGTTAGACTCGGTTTCGGAAGAACCAGGTCCTAGCCCCGAACTTTCTCTCGGCTTGACAGGATTAGTTTAGACCTGAGATTTTGTGTAACAATCGCTGCAAAGCCACGAGTTAGCTAACCTAAACTAGTCGGTTGTTTCGTTGGTCCTATATGTCGCAGTTAAGAAGGTGAAGAGTGAATTTTGTTAAATAAGACCTGTCGCCCCCAAAAAAACACAAACACCTGCAGCAATTTTTCTGAAGCACTATGATGAACGCGTCTGTCACTTCCTAGAAGACAGCTTTTAGATGCGATTCTTAGCCTTAAAGACAATTCGGTTGTCGTTCTCACACTTTGAATTCCATTTTGGCAAAGCGTCGGTCTCAAAGTTTGAAACAGATTTCGGCCTGAGACATTCAGGTTTCAACTGCATCATTATCTGTTACTCAATACGGTTTCATTAGTGATGGTTAAACAGCCTGTTTTTGGTCAAGTTAAGCATTGTTTGTTTTCTATAGCAGGGCTTTTCAACCATGTTTTTGAGCCACAGAAGACATTTTGCATTACTCTCGCAATATATATAGGAAAGTGACGCTTTCAAACGCCGTTTTGTGGAACACCGATTGAAAATCACGGCTCTATCACGTTTGAAAAGTCATACAGCAGTAGATGGTGTTTAACTTAAAAAAAGTTCAAGCTGAACCTACCTCGAAGATTTCGTCCTTATTACGGTACGCATTGCAGTGAGGTTGGTCGCCAGTCCCAAAATTCCAAGGGCAATGAGCACGTACGAATACCACTCTCGGGTCCTCCATGGTAAGTATCTCTTCCTGGACGTTCAGTTCATCACAATCCAGAAACAAAACGTTGAGTGAAAAAAAGACGAGGTTACAGTATTTATACGAGAAACACCGCCACAACTTTCCCACGAAGATGCCGCACAATCAAAGTCTTCACCTGCTTTAAAATATACCGAATAAGCCAATAAGTTCTGCCTTTAACACTTTTTAAAAAATTCTGCGATCTGCAGCACCTTTCAAATTGGCAAAACAGTCCAATTTCCCGAGTTGTTCAACTAATGACGATTTTATGATCAAATCGCGTATGCCCGACTAATGCGAAACTACAGTTTCCTTCTTGCTAACTACAGACAGACACACAGAAGCTGCATACGAAGAGAACATCAGACAAAAAAAGGCGCTCAAGCAAAGCACCATTTCAGAATAGAAAACTGCGCAGCGTTTTAGCGTGTACTGGGTTCTGCGCCGAGCAGCCTACCAAAAGTCATAGGGCATGTGGATCTCGTCGCCAGATCTGATGAGGTTGTGACTATGTCCGAATGGGTACCTGAAATGCAAAATCATTCGCGCTTTCAAACAAAGATACATTGACGTAATACCCATGGGTAGCGGAAGCTTTTTCAAAGTGTGGGGGCACAAGTTCACGGCAAAAAATATATGGCATTTTTGTGATTTCAATTGACAAGCGTGACGTCACAAGTATTGAAATATGACGTCATTACCTATACGCCACATGAAGGCCTAATTGACCCCATTTTAGACAAAATTACACCACTAAGGAAACGTATCGATGAGTCACCTGAAATTCAATTAGGCTGTTACAGGGGCGACTCAGGTCAACAGCGTCACTCGGGCTCATCATCATACGATTTATTCTGACTGAATAATACCGTTCGACGCCTGCGTCACTGAAATTTCCATTTGCTTTCATTCTGACTGGCATTGTCGTTGCTCTGTAACGTTAATTACGTAACAATAAATGAGAAGTTCTCATGATAACTTCTCCATTGTTGAGTAACATACGTCAGAGTAATGATAACCCCAGTAAGGCCTCTGCTTACTAGGCTCATTCATATTAGCCAAGTTATCGGACAATTTATCGTTCGTTTCAAATTATTCTCGAAACGGAAACTGTCCATAAGATTGGACTTAAAATCTAATGTTCTATTCAAATCCATTGCTTCAAAAAAATTCAGCCCGATTTGAATTATGTTTTCAAAAATACTCAATTGCATAGGGCAGCTCGAGCTCTAATGGATGAGCCAGAGTAAAGCGCGAGCGAACGAAGTCGAGAGAACGCCTGCTACGAACGATAATGTTTTACTCAAGTCACCTGTAACTTGAACGCGAAAGGCAGGCATGGATTTACCATTAAGCTAAAAAGGATTAAGCCTAGGGCACCCGATTTCGGGGGCCCAAAATTTTGGGAGTAAGGACAATTTCCAGCATTTCTATAAGCATTTACATTTGTATTCTTGTTTTGCTTCAACGCACGTGTTTTTACTACGCCGCTAACAAAAGATCTCTGTAGAAGAATGAGCGCGAAAGATTGAAGTCAATGACGATGAGCATTTTCTTTTTATGACGTTGAGAATTGGCTATGGTTACGTATAATTTGTTGAGCAAAACGCCTGAATCCATTTTTCAGATTAGCCTACACGAGGCCAGTGCGGTACTCAATAAATAATGTGAGTGTGGTCAGATAACTTCACCGCTGCCTTTTTCGTTAGTTTTATTGTGACTGTTTTTTTTTCCTGATATCGGGGGAATTCAGAATAAAGTACTGTAATATGTTTATGAATTGGAACAACTTGTTCAGTGAATGTAACGAGCACGTGTAGTGCTAATTTGTACGACATCAGACGTCGCAAACCTTCCAGAAGGGCCTCCAATTTAGAATAGCCTAGCCCTAGGACCCCGAAAATGAAAATTCGCCTCTTGCGAAACGCCAGACGTGGAACGAAAATATATGAACAGTGAAAAGGTCCATAGAAACGAGCCCGAGTTAAGAACGTAGTGAAGAGGGACCGTGGGTGGTGACACAAATATACAAAGCAAGCAAGTTCGCGTTCTCCAGTATAAATCGTAATCGAGGAGTCCGGCTCAGCCCAAGGATCCCGTATGCCGGAGTTGCCATTGAGCTATTAAAAACAACAAGAACACAGCTTGAAGAACAGGCAGGGAAAAATGACACAGCATTGATACCTGTTACACATTCAAAATCACGCTTTTCCACATCTTGAACACAGAAGTAACATGACTGAATACTCATTCTACAACTGCATTAGATACCGGAATGCAAAGACAAGACAGAGCATATGTAGCAACTAGCAAGTTTTCTGTAAGGATGTTATTTGTGTTGCCAGTGCAGAAATAAAATATAGCTATTTAGTGTTGCCAATGCAAAAACAATAACACAATTGAAACTGATCTCTCAAATATTTGATTTTATGTATGAGAGTCAGCAAAATTTCACTATTTAGAATGGTGCTGAAACGCTTGAAATTACACCAGTTTTTAATGGTGCGAAATGAACTTTTTCCTGTACACAAGCTTGGGTGTCGGAAAGGGGGCAGGAA
>JGI24159J19872_10009251_pt1 | contig 12916 bp, 10 predicted proteins | sample Ectturendosymbi4_FD_19872 | JGI IMG/M metagenome (IMG submission 19872)
AAACTGGAGATTTATAAAACGTATCAGGCAATTGAAGTGAGCGGATACAAAAGTTGTATGAAGATTCACATCGTTGAACAAAAGCACACTATTCAACGCTTGAAATGTTCTGAGAAAATGCGTAACTTGATGTTGACTATCACTTTTATTCCTTGGGATGTAACGCCATATACGATAGGCATTGTTGCAGGCAGTGCGGAAGCGTTTAATACTAAACTGTGTGTGTATGCACCACAGCTCGCAGGCACGCACACATCAAGATACAATAGGCAAGAAACGTTTTTTTAACTGAAGTAGAGCACAGAGTAAAGGAGACTCTGGCTTGTTTGCCGGATCGCAGAAGGCTTTCACTTGTCTCTGAGTGTCACTGCAATGCTTTAGTGAGACGTGAAGTGACACACCAAGATATTTGACTTAATCAGCAAGCTTAATGCCTACGCTATTCAAGTAGGCAATTGATGTAACATATTGTCTATATCTTTAGGTGGGAAACTGCCCCGACTGTCTTTTACGCAATTAAAACATATTCATGTTAAGTTCTTGTTGCCTTTTAAGATCTGATAAGTGCTCTGTGGCACTAACTAATGAATGTGGATGACACTCTGGAGCAGAAACGCAGATGAGCGGTGAACACAGGTGCAGCGAGTGTTTGAATCAGTTAACGTGGATCCCGTAATGTTATTCCGGCATGTAAACATGTTTTAAGTCAAAAATGGAACGTCCCACATCCACATTATTTCATAAATTTAATAAAATCAGTTTTACTTCAAGCAGCTCGCTATGTACTCATGTTGCTGCACGTTTGTCTGAAACAATTTTTAGAGCATAAAATTGGGATAGACTTAACAGTTTCATCAACACTAAAAAAGCCTTTAAAAAACTATACATGTTTTATTTTGAGATGTTTCGGATTATTCTTAATCCATCTTCAGTCAAAAAGCTGATGCGGCCCGCCTCAGATTTATTTTTTCGCCTCAGATTTATATCCGCCTCAGATTTATACATATGTTTATTATACCGCCTCAGATTTAAATTTATATGTATATTATACGACCGCCTCAGACTTATTTTTTTGACTGAAGATGGATTAAGAATAATCCGAAACGTCTCAAAATAAAACATGTATAGTTTTTTGAAGGCTTTTTTAGTGTTGATGAAATTTTTAGAACATTTTAATATTTCTTTTACGAAATCGGTACTCAATGGCGAATATTCTTGGAGAATGCACAGAAAAGGTGGGTTTCAAACGTGAATGGAATTTTGGAAAATGAACAGTTTTTGCGAATGGTTTCTAACGAACTTTATCATCTCATAGTCTATGGATGGCTGTCCGTGGAAATGAAACAACAACCGTCGTGAAATTTTTGATCAAATCTTAATCTTTGATGACATCTCAAATAAAAGTTGACAAGCTGGTACTAATCAAACTTAGTAAATCTCATGAAATTCGTCCAAGCAGAAGTAAAACAGGAATATTTTTTTTTTACGATATGCTCTTCAAATTTTTTAACACAACCAGTATTTTTTAAGATTTCAGATTTTTTCTTTTCACCTTTTATAGTTTGTCAAGTCACCGCGTTCTTTTGCATGTGGGATGCATTTGCTGACAGACTCGCTGTCATTATTGGCTTCCCCTGACAGTGTTAAAAATTTGTAGTCAATGTAAGGCAATGTTGGCAAAATTAGTTATGCTCCGTAAATGTTTTCTGTGGCTACGTCTTTTCCAAGGAAAATAGTTCAGGTAAAAGCACGAAAATGTTTCCTTCAAAAAGATGTCAAGGAAACCAATGCGTTGTGAAGTTTCTATTTGAATAGTTTTCTGCCCCAACCACATTCGAAACCAGGCAACCAGCTTGACACTGGGGCGGATAACATCTAGTAAGTTTACGGGGGGAGGGCGATTTCAGTTATATTGTTAGTCAAGTCTCATTCGCGGGTTCACTACTGGAAGAACAACACTGCTGTGACAAAACAATGGACGGCAAAATAGCCTTGTACCCCGAATGCTGTTTTCCGAATTGTACAAAATCATGGTGAAAAAAGTTATACTTTCGTAGGTTTTAGAGGGGTGATCGCCCCAATCGCCTTACCCTGGATACGCCCCTGGCTTGACACCCACTGGCGGCCATTCACCAGTGAGAGGATCGAATTTGCATAATATTCTCTGGTCGAACACAATCGTTAAATACTGCAGTGAAGTAAATGATTTTACTCAAATCAAACTGGTTTCGACGAATAAGCAAACCGAAATTTCGGCCTATTTCAAAGTATTTACCAACCTGCGTGATGACAAGTTGAAATATTTCGAAACGTCAATCGTTGTATCCATTGACGTCATTTCCCCTTCGAACTCCCCTGAGCCCTTTTTCTTGTATACGGTGACGTCATACGTTTTTCCAGGGCGCACCTAAAGTATAAGTAAGATGACAATGAAGGACATAAAATTTAAGCTATTTATTTGCAGAAGAAATATATTTTCAAAACTTGTACCTATGTTTATTGATTATTTTTCTTACAGCTGCTGAAGCAGGATTTTTGTTTTTCAGCGCGTTTCGTTGTTTTGTTAAATTAATCGCAATATTGGCCCTACCATTTAACATCTTTTAATCTGTTGCGGTTGTATCATGATCTTGGAAAGTTCAAACGGTGATCATGGCTTCACAAACGTTGGCCGTATTTTAGCATTGGCAGCGGTTTCCAATGTACTGTTCTCAAACATGCCACTGGTTTGAAGCAAACGACTTGGTAGATGTTCTTTACTAATTTCTCAATGGTCACGCGAAGCAAACATGTGTGTAGTTTTAAATTGACCAAACTGAACTAAAAATTTACTAAAATTGAAAGAAAATGGCAACCTAAAACATACTTCCGGTTTACAAATGCTCTTAAGGTTTCTTATTCACCAGTGTTACCACATGAACAATGCACTGGTGCTTCCATTTCACCAATGCACCAATATGAAGAATGGACCGGGGGTGACCTGTATCAGCTAACGTACCATAAGTTTGTAATTACTGAAATCAAGTCACCTCAACCATATGCCAACTGATGTGTTCTTTCGAAATGTCAAAAAGGTGGCGCAATTCTGTGTCATAAAAAACATTGTTTGCTTCAATCACCCTCGCCTATCCATTTAAATATATGAGAGGAAAATGTAAGTATCGCAGCGTTTATTGGATGGAATTAAGAAAGAGCTATTGGACTTTATCGGATCGATCACAACAATGATGTTATAAAAACGTGCAAACCATCTATCTCCTTCATTTCGATGACTGTAAGGCCTCCTTGGGAAAACAAGTCAATACCATGTCACTTTGGGGGTGGTTGAAAACAGAATTGATATCGTTAAAAAAGCATCAGCAGTTATTTGTGTAAAACAAATGCACCGATGGATAGAGCTGAATAGATACCAACTAAAACAGAAAAAAATGAATAAAGTCAATGAATGATCTGGCTAAGATCAAATCAAATTGTGCAAAATGCTGCCTGGTGCCATGGAACAACAATAAGTCCAACAAAGCATGAAGCACTAAGAAGCAGAATCAAGCAAACGAATAGATCGAAGAAAGTTTCAGAAAAGTCTTCAATGCAATAAACGAACCCTGAATACTGGTAATGACGGTGAGAGATACTTCCAGCAAAAAAATAAATTCTCAAATTTCAAGCTGCTAGTTCAAAGTTCATGAACGAAAAAATTGAAAGTTGCAAAAATCTATGGCGAAAAAATTTTAGAGCAGATTGTTTTATAACCGATTCTACGGATCTGTTTTCAGTAACCACGGAGGTAGACGAGCGTTTATCTTACCTCAATGGTGGATTTACTTAGCAATTCTTTTGTTGGGTTGATGCGATCCAGCTTAATGCGATTTTGCCTTCGCCTTCTCTTCTTTTCAGGGTAAGCAGGAATTTTGTTTCTCAGATCATTGTCTGTTTGAAGACGTTTGCTTAACCACTCCTCTCTGTCTCCGTCATTGTCTTCATCACCAAGACACTGAATACTCTGAGCAAGTGGGTTGAGATGATCTGGAACCTGATCAGCTTGGGTTTCATTCAGTTCCTTCTTACTTCCTGACAACTGCTGTTCGGTGTCGTCGCTCAGAAAAGAATTGAGTTCGTTCTTAGAAAGGTTGTTTTTGTTGCTGTCAAGTTTTTGCGTTGTGTCCGCAGGGTCAACAACATTTATTTCTCTTTGCGACGTCCCTTGCTTCAACTTCTTCCTCTCATCCTGACGTAACGCACCCCCTTCATCATTGCTCTCAACTACGTCCGTGTGGTAGATTTCAAGGTTGGCTTTTGATATTTCGTCGATTATATCAAGTGCTTGTCGGTCATCCGGGGTGGTGACAGGTTGACAGAGTGCGTCATCGATGACGTCAAAGACGTTGTCATGGTTCATGATGCTATGTTCAGCGTGTAAACGACCACATCTCTGCATTGTGACGTCCCGTCTTTCAACAGCACGCGACCCGTGAACCGCTGGATTCGAGAGTTCTAAACATGTTGACGACTGTGGATGCTGATCCTCCGATAATGCTGCAACGCGCAAACCAACCGATGATTGTTAAACAGCTTTCACGCCTATAAAACAAATCATGAAGTAGCTCTCATGCATTAATTCTGAGAACTATTTTCAGTTACCAACTCAACATGCACTAGTTTACAATCAATCAACCATTTGCTTTTAGTTTGGAAGCATGTTGCGCTGTACATAAACTGAAAAAAGTGCAATAAAGGAATGTACATCAACTCAACTCTACTTTAACTTATTACACAGGACCAGGAGGACACACGTGGTAGAACTGTTTGAGCAACACAGCTCAACAATTTATAAATCTAATCTCTGTTGTAAAATGATATGTTCGGTTTGCTTGCAGCTAAGGCCGCGATGCTATGGCTACAGTGTCGCAGACTGCAGTTTTATGGTCACAGCTTGTGTCTGACATTACAGCTCGCGTGCTTTCACTACAACTTGCTTCAGTTTTCATCATTGCGCCCGTAAGCTTTTGACTGAAATTTTGGAGACTGTGAATGTGTTAAGTGTGTGAAATCGATTTCCTATTAAAAAAATTTGCTGATTGGTTCACTGTGCTGCCTTTATGGACACGGTGTGCTCAAATGCGGGAATGAGCAAGTTTGAATCAACGCAAAGTTATGAAAGCAAAGCACGGCAGTCTCTCGAAAGCTCACAGCAAACCGAGAATCTTCAATTTTCATGGCGTTCTTTTTAATTTAAAGCAAAACACAGTTCACAGTTGCAAGGTCGTCAGTGGGATTTACTTCCATAGTAAAATCAAGGAAAGTTGCATAATGCAATATGCAAATACAATATGCAAATTCACAAAACAGATTAACTGCAAACCTGGGGGTTTTTTCTTCTTTACGTTGTTGCATCTCGTATTAAGCCACCTTTGAAATGCTTCAGGATCAGGAAATTTACTCTCTTTAATGGTCTTTATTTGCTTTTTTGTCCTACTGATCTTCAGCAGATCCTTGTACATGACATCTTGTCGTTTGGCGACTCTCCTCAAAACGAAGTTTGTATCTTTGTGCCACAGGTTTAGCTGAAAAATAAAATTCCGCAATATACTGTACCTTGTTTACAGTAACCTGGTGCTGCACCACTGTCATCAGTAACAGGTTTCTACGTATGACGTGGTAATCTAGATTTCTGACATTTTTGGCGTTGCTACTAACCTTCACTCGCGAGCGCAAGTCACACAACCACGTCTGCAGCAAGTTATAAGCTAAATATATATACGTAAGATCTGGAACGATCATTAGATTTAAAGTTTTGCAAACATCTGTAGAGACAGTTTGTCGTCAGAATAGTCATTTGCCCATGCAATGACAAGACTTGCATTGCTATGCGCAGCAGGTCAGGGTTTGCGCTGGAAGTGAGGACGGCAGGGAATTTTGAGACACACTTATTTAAAATTGTTGGGTTTGTTTCCTAAAGCCCGATTGTAATCAACTGTAACAATGCAAAGCAAATTTCAGGCTTGTCGCTCTAACATAGACAGATTTTTTACAAGCTTGTGTGAAAGAAACATTCTCTTGCAATTGTTGATAAATCTATGATGCTTAAAAACATTTGTTTTCACAATATATGGACGAATGTTCAACAATTTTAAAACTCTGCAACTAATTGTTTTGCTTGAAATCCTCGGTACACAAAGTTTATTTTCTTAGTTTGAGATAGGTTTGCAGTTCCTGCAAAGAATCTTCTCGAAAGATCAAAGTGTTTGTCAGTGACGCAAAAATCGTCAGTGATGAATTTCGTCAGTGATGGTGAAAAAGAAACTCCACTGCACCAACAAGCATACTGTAGATGGGTTCCGTGAATGTAAAGTTAAAAAAACGTTTTCAGATTCAGCAAATTTTTCTGCATGTAGCGGAAAACTTACTTCTTTTTTCAGCTGCTTCTTTTCTTCCAAGTTACTGTTTCTGACGAAGCTTGATATTTCACTCGTCTTGGTGCAGCGAAGGGATATTCCGTTGCCAGCCATTGCACGAATCGTCATGTCTTTACGAAGAGACGCAAGACTTGGCATCTTTACGAACTTTTGCCGTCAATGTTGGTAACTGTCTGACTGAGCCATGAAGCTCAAGTTACAACGATACTAATTGTATGTAATAATAACAGCTACGACTTTTAAAAAAAGAACTGCGGTTTGTAAAACATTCTCGACCAATCTCCCATGACATGCTACGTGCATCTGCATCTGGTGGCAAGCCCCGCGTTATTCCCTACGAGTGACGCTGGGGAAGAAGTGCCAGTACAGCTACAGCGTAAGTTCTATAATGTGTTCACTGACCGACCACACTTCGACGAAAGTCACGTTTGTCAAGAACGCGTTGCTTACTTTCTGACCCGTTCCGAACCAATCTCGTGGTTTAGAGCTGTTCACAAATCGCCCTGATATTGAAATGCAAACAACAACCGCTCTATAACCTTGTCCATGGATTCAAACACGATTTTGATGTTATGCGATTGCCAAGACGCGAAAAAGGTGACTTACAACTACGTCACGCATAAAAACAACAAGTTGTATGCCATTGGAGTGTGACAACTGGCGGAATACAAAATGGTGTAAGTGGAGGTTCGTTGCTAAAACCACAAACATTTCCAAGTGAGGGCCTCAGCTCGATGAACTATCAAAACCAGAATTGTTCAGCTCCAAGAATGTAGGAGGTTTTGAAAGGGAAGTTAAGCAGATAAGCAGCTCTCTGCGACCTAATATCAGAGACAAAGATCTTGATTCTGCAGTAAAATCCGGTTCTGCTCAACACATATACACAAAAAACGAGGTACCCTTACTGAAAATATTTTGCGATATCGCTTTGCATAGATTTAAAAGCTTTTAGTGAGCTCGTGACATTCATACACACCAAGACACAGAAGCTAAAAATCACTTCCCCTTCGATCGCAGCCAGTTTCTACCTTTAATAAACTTTTCATTTCTCAGTAAAGTGTTTCAAGATTTGATTGACGTTGTTGAAGAGCCAAACAGTCGAGTAGCTGGTCATCCATCCGTTGTGAAGTAGTCGCCCAACCTGACCTCGCATCGCTACTCAAGCTTTAATTAAACCACAGCCTCCCACGTTCTTGAATGGCCGACAATATTTTCATCCATGTTATTGTGATCCACGAACAATAACAGTACTTGCTGTAGACTATTTCACTTTTATTTGCATTGGTGGGGAATCGGAATACAAAGGCAGCATCAAAAATGCGTTGGTCTCACCACGAACTTCGAGTGTTTTCTCTAAATCTTGCTCAAGTATTCACCATTCCATCCGTAAACCTTTGCTTGCAATTTTCAAGACTAGGGACGCGTAAATTACTTGAAGTCGATTTCCTGGAAAAAGGCTTTGCGATTTGATTCGATTGCGTCAATTTTGTCGAAACTTTGTTGAAGTTTCTAAATTTTTGTGACTTTTGTTGAAGTTTCTAAATTTTTGCGAAGACTTCTTTTGAATAAAACCTCGAAGCGAACAAAAAATACAGAGTACCATCTTCCACTGAGTTTCACTCAACGTTTTTCATCCAAATTAAACATGTTACGTTCAAACAAGCCCCGTAACCAGCTTGGGACACCAGGAGGGGCGAAGAGTTTTCTGAGAGTGGCACAATTTTTTTAAACTATCTCCAATACTTTTAAACAATGTCCGACATATTTTTCCAGGGGGATCGAAAATTTTTCTGGGTGGGTGAAGCCCTCCTGGTTCAAACTGCTATTGTTTTTCGCAAGATCGTTGTCATGTTTTTCTTTCTCCAGCGCTATTCCTCCCAGTGCTTTGTCGAAACATAAAAAGTCGAACTTCTACTCAAAACAGAGGCTTTATTTTGGCAATTAGAAGCATTGTATCAATCAGGTCACGTTGAGACCTAAATCGTGATTTTTTCCCAACTTAATGGCAGGCTCCACAGTTTAAAATAAACTGAATATACGAAAGTTACTTAATTATGAATTTCTTTCTCCAAGTGAAGAGTTGTACATTGTTTTTTAACTTTTAAACAAAATCTTTGAAAAGTTCAATGACCATGTTTCCTCTACAACGTCATCGGACCGGTCAATACTCATTTGTCGCGTTCTCCGATTTATTGAGTTGGAACTACTGGGCATTGTCTTCGGATGTTGTTGCTCAAACTACGAATCTGCTGCTTCCAAATGCCTCGACGTCCAACTCCACCAGAAAGTTGATGAAAGGATTTTCGATCTCTTATGTGATCATTGAACTGAAGTCGCCAACATCAGCAATAAACACCAACAAGAATACGAGATGACTGCTGCACCAACACAAGCTTACAGCTTTACCCGATGTACAACATGTTTTTCTCAGTAGCACTGACGCAGGTATGGTATATGCCCAAGAACAACAAAACTAAGAAAAATCGTCATTTACGTAAAAGCTTCACATCTGTCTCACGGTCGCAGCATTCAGCGACTCAGCTCGCTCTCATCAGCTCTCGTTGGCAACGTTTGTGGCTTATATTTGGAAACTTGTTTCACTTCGCTCTGTTGTTCCTTAAGAGTTCCACAAACACGTCAAGGGTCCTACGTCTGGCGGTTTGTGTTGTTCATGAAAGGGTGGCACGATCTTGAAGAGTTCAACAACCATGCGTTTAACGATTTCAAGAGAAAGATGCGTGGGGGCTGAACGAGCTTCTTCTGACAACCGCTTACTTAAGACAACCTTCATCTGAGTGCTGACGAGCCTGGTATTTAACTGCCCTGCTCTGCGGCCTGTAAGCCACTACTTCCAGTACAACGAACGAAATGGGTTTAGTCTGTAGCATAATAAAGAAAAAACATTTTGAAATTAGGAATATAACATCCGTCTTAAACCATTGTTTACATTCCAGCAAATGCACTATGACGCAACAATCTTATATCTTGTTTCAGGGAAATAGCAGACCAATCAGAGTTTATCAGGGGGGTGCCGTTGCATGCCACGCATTACAGCTTCTCGTTGTTTTCAGTCTGTCCAGTTTTTGTTTCATACAATTCATTTTGTCAAATTGCAACTCTCAAAAATTCAATCTCTTCCTACAACGTTGCTGGGTGCAAACGAAATGAAACGTTGAGCTTGCGGTCAACGCCTTCTGTAAAACCTGAAACAAAGGAGGTGAGTGAAGTTGCAACATACAAGCAGTTGATACCAGAAGCAGCAATAATAAGACCCAGAAACCCAATGCTGTCTCTCACCATTTCCCTTTCAAAACTCACTGCAAAATGCTCAAGTGGCTGTTTGTACTGGCTGCCATGGTCTTTAACTGATTGTTACGATGGAGATCATTAAATTGATGTCATAAAAAACTGAAAATAATTTTAAAGCATGCGAGAGCAGCTGATAGTATTCCTTTAAAAACGGTTTTTTTAGGAGGCTTTTTCAATATAGCTTTTGTTCTATTGCTTTTCTAAAGGAAAAAGAACATTCACTGTCTGAACTTTTTTAATTTTTGTTTTGATATATGAAGACATGTTGCAGTTTAGTGTCGCCTGTTACAACGTTTCTCTGATATACTCTCCTTGAAGAACGTGGTTAAGTTTCTTTGTATATCTGTGCATGAGCAAAAAGTGAGTCGACGACAGATATTCCTCTAGTGCCGAAAGTATTAACTTGATGTATTTTTACAGGGTCAGTTATTGACCGCTAAAAACTTAGGACTAGGTTACAAAATGGTTCAACAATTTATCAAAAAGCACCTTCCCATGAAAGATACGCTCAGACACAGTTTTCTCTTTTTATCCCCATCAGAATATCGCTGAACGTGAACAGTGCACTCATGAAACGTACCCCATGTGAAAAGCACAATAATGCCACTTAATCTTCTACCCAGATAAATGGATGTATTCCATAAACCCCGGCAGTAAGTAACCACTGTCAAAATATGTTCTCATTGTTCTGCAACAATTCTTGAGCTGTTCTCATTGGCATCTTGAATGTAAATCTAAGAAATGTCCAAAGAAACATGATGAGAAACTGTCATAATAACAACACAAACGCCTATTCATCTGCATATGTTGTTACTATCTGTTCGTGTAAAACCCAAGGTACAATTGTCACATGTATTATTTCACAGACAGCACAGACGAAGCGTATACGTCAGCATCCAACGTGCAATCATTCGACACTGGGCGAGAATAAACAGTTGGTAAACATTTGGAAAACTCGCCGAGAATCACAGCGTCTTTCACGATTTCACAGAAGCTTGACATCATAGGCAAAATATGGAGACATGTAGCAAACATCAAACGGATAGAGGATGATAATGTTGGAGAAAGATGCGAATGAGTGTTTCAAAGCGAAGTATCAAATCTTTTGACAAAATGGGCAACCTAGTGACGGCGAACAGACTAATTACGTCCATAAAATGTACAGTATATTCGATAAGTATCATTACCACAGCAGGTTATTTGCGGACGTCTACACCAACACTGTGTATATTTGTTTCCACAGTTGACTCACACATATTGGCAACTGAAACGAAATAGACTGTTTTTACCGCAACTCGTAAGAGAAGATTCCAAAAAACGTTTCTCAATTTTTTTTGGGAAAAGTGCCAGTCTGCGCAAGTCGAAATCTTCCGATATTTTTAGTTTGAACCGCTGAGTTTGAACCGCTGCATACCTCCACTCTTCCGGCCAAACCTTCTGCATTCCTCTCCCCCTCATCTCTACGTGACTGCCCTGGCCAAGTGAAGGACTCGAAATGAATGGGAAGCAATACCAATAGACTCGACTTGACTCGACAGAAAAGTGGGACTCGAAGTCGAAGGTTATTTCTAATGACTTGGATTTGTAACGAATTTTACTTAGATTCGGAGTTGCGACGAATGGAACTAATTTCGAATGCAGTTGTCACTGTATTTTATTGTATCTTGCAATGAGACATGAAACACGACAGCGCAAAATGCTGGAAGTCGACTTGAATTTGATTCCTTACAAAACCTTTGAGTTCTTGACTAATTATGCACATGTCCTTTATGCTTGTATTTCATCAAAGTGCATGCATTAGCGCCACCAAGCGTAAAATGTCTACTATCACCACGTATGTACCTTATCCTGGTGTTCTTTCATCTACTTATGTGTTACTTGTTACTGCGATGTATGCGTCAGTCTAGTGTGTTTTCGTGTGAGAATGAAAGCGTTATACAATATCTCTTAATTTTAATAAAAATCGAGTTAATTTGATCGAATCCTTGACCATGCCGAGTCCGGTTCGAGTCACAACCTGCTGCCATGTTATTTCCAGTCCCCACTCTTTCTTTTCATTAGCATATATAGTTAATCAGACGAATCCTGTTGTAGTAAAGTAGGGTATACATGGTAAAGTAGAGTAACACAATTTATTTATTGCTATTATCAACAGAAAATATGTCTGTGGGAAGACCCTCTACGGAGGACGGAAACTGTTTCCACAAAGACACTGAAAACCCGAAGTTCCCGAAATATTTTCCTAAAAATGCCCATACGTTTTCTAAGCCATACAAAACATTAACTTTACTCCCGTTTAATCTGTGGTTAAAATATAACCGGTGTTGGTGCTGGAGTTCAGCAGTTCTGGCCATGCCTGACAAGCACCGGGCTGTGGATCAAACAGTCGAATTTAAGTGAGGACTGAACTCTTAAGCCATGTGAAGAAATCAATCTGAAACAGGAAACCGATAGACAGGTGGGTACTTTTTCTCCACTCTGGAAGCCCCTGCTGCAGCTGAACCAAGGCCAAACAATCTACTGATATTCCAAACAATCTACTGATGACCGGACAAGTCAGTGATCATAATCCTTAGCCGGGATCGCAGTGGAAATTCCTCAAATCGATTATTCTCTGGTAGAGCTTCTGCCACCACCACTCACGTTTCACGACGATTAGTAACTTCCTGCGTAGAAATTACAGTCGTAACGAGGTGTCCCCAAAAGAAGTCGAAGGTGCGCCAGTCTCTCTTACCACACTGAGCTTATACAGAAACGATTTCTGCACACTCAAATGTTTACTGTATCATACAAATGGATGCTGTACATATATCCCGAGGACAAAGCCTCAGGTCAGTAAAATGCGCTGCCAACTTGACAGCTTTTCCACAAAAACTGACCAGGGTTGCCAGCTCCAGATGGACCAAAAATGCCAAATCGCTTATCAAAATATACCAAAGACTTCTAAACAAGCCAAACAAGCTGAAACAGGCCGACGGTTGTCGGTTTTGAATTACTCGCATGATTAATTGCGAAAATGCATGGCTGCTATGGAAATAAGTCTAGAAGCAGGGTTTTTAAGGTATGAAGTAGGAGATTCATCCCAAAGCTTTTCGTGTGACACTCTTCAAGGGATATCGTCAGAATGAAGTGGAGATACTACCGAGCTGGTTTATATACAGAAAAGAAGAGATCTCATTGGTTAAAACAGTGGC
>JGI24159J19872_10009252_pt1 | contig 12913 bp, 5 predicted proteins | sample Ectturendosymbi4_FD_19872 | JGI IMG/M metagenome (IMG submission 19872)
TGTCATGAACATTAGTCCTTTTTATTCTTACTTTACAACAATACTTCCTTACAATTTTTCTGTAAAATAAAAGAGTAACTTCAAAGACTTACCAATGGATTACATTGTTCACAAACCTTTCTAAATGATGTCTGTTCAAGTGACTTTGTACTCCGTTTGCAAGTCACGCTTATACTGTCTTCAATTTCAGCATACAAGACACTGTTCAGCCTTAATTTCCTAGCTTCTGTGCTAACTTACACCTCCCAGGAGATTGTAGGTTATTAGGTAAAGACACGAAAAGTTTTGAGTGGCTTCACTCTCTCCCCAACAAAAGAAAAAATCGAACATAGTGGCTCCATTTGGTTAAGTAGATACATTAAAACTGGTCGAATTTAATTAGAACCGCTTAAATTTTTTAGAAAAGAAGTCGAATTGAGGCAGCACCCTTTTTATTTAGGCACTACCTCACTGGTGGCACCATTTTATATGTTGCAGTCCTCTCCTAAAGAAGACCACAACACATTTAGGACAACTCCGCAAGAGCACTGGTGAATTTAGCCGGAGTGCCCAAGGCACGCCCAACTGACCAATTAAGAAAGTTAGCCGTTTTCGTTCGACTTCACGCTCAGTTTTGTTACCAGACGAAAGTGTATTCACTCATGGTTTTATTAATACAACGTTAAGCACTGCGACCTTTGTCTTTTAATACAAACAACAAGAGTTTACTATAGCATGGTGTATTGATATACACATANAGATTTATTACAAGTAACAGGGGTTAGCGCANGTTTTATTCTTTCATGGAGGAGAGAGAAGCCCAAATTGTCAGCGGCATCATAGCCACTAAACCGAAAATCTCTTTTGTATAAGGTAGTCCATTGGTATGCCCACTCGGACTAAGCCAGCTTGGTATGCCCACTGCTGGATGTTCTGCCTAAGCCAGTTGGAATGCCCACTACTGGTTTAAGTGTTGGGCTGGAATGCCCACTTGCTCAACTGACTCAAGTGTAGCAATACCGCTTCTGAGGTCAACACGATGTATCGTGCGTAGGTCACGTGACCACATGTCGAGTCGTACACGGTGCAATGGCGACACTGGTGGCCACTTACGTTCTGCGCTCTTACGGCAAATNCGAAATAGGAGTCGCGCATCAATGTTANNAATTTTTATCTGTTGTCATCGGGAATTCTACTTATAAATCGGTATTAAATTTTGGCATAAATATTTTCTACACTATCCTGGATTTTTCTCTCCGCAATTGCGGCTTACAATAATTGCACGGAGTGCAAGTTCACAATACATCAAATAGATGCACATGACAATGTTCTACAGAATAAATGTCTTTAGTCGTTGTTTAGCTTTTCAGCTTCATTCGACTTGTCGTGAATCCGTCAGGAAACTTCTTAGTCGCTTTCTTCAATTATTTTCTCCAGAGGTCGAAATCTTCTTTCGTTGCTATTTCAGAATCACAAGACGTTTTATGTTGAGGAGCCAAGACGAACTCAACAGTTGGTATCCTGAATTTGTCCACATTCATGTCTTTGTGGAATCCATGAAGCTATAAAAAACAACCAAGGATATTTAGAGCACTAAATGTGTTTTAAATTTCATCCTTTTAACTGCAAGAACATAGCATACAAAAGCATCCAATCAGAGACTTGTTTTGGAACGCTTTGTTGGTGAATGAGTCAAGGCTGCCTTCATCTTGCATTAACAGTAGTTGTTTGAAAAATGTGCAACAGTAGGAAATAATTCATCACGTACCTTATCGAAAACATTTCTACTGCAGCAAGTAGCCTACACAATTGTTTAATCTGTGCTAAGAAAAACGGTTCATGTTATATTGGCTAAGAGCTGGCAAATGAGCTTAAACATCACCTACCAAGTCTACCTTAAACCAGTCATTTACTAGTCAAGTTTCAAACAACCTGTGACTTCCAGCGTAGGCTTAATCAAACCACCTAAAACACCTGAAATATCTGTAGAAAAAATGAGTATTCATCATACTCAAAAACTGCCATTTCTGCTACGTGATAAGAACCATGAATGTAGCCTTGCTTATTAACAATCTTTGCAGCGCAACAGCAATAATACACAATTATTTTGTAAACTAAGAAGAAAATGCCCTGGCCTACAAATTAAAGATGTAGTGTGGTCCTTGCTAAAACAATTGCATGTTATCTTATTTTCTGATGAAAATGGTCACTAAGGTACTACTACTACAGCAAAAGAAATGAGAATTTTGTCTAACCTTTTCAACACAGAGACATAAAAAAGACTACGTTTTGTTCATCTGTGGCATTTTCATAAAATCATCAATATAGCAAATATTTCAATCTCTAAAAATCATCATTTGGTATAAAAAATTATCATTTGGTATAAGTAGACCTATTTTCTCGTATTTCGAAGGGTCTTTTCAGAACTTTTTGGAAGAAATTTTGACCCACAATTTTTTTTGGTATGGAAGTTGGTTTGAAGCTTTTCTGTATTTGCTCAATGGAGGTGGTGGTGGGGCCGCTTTGAAAGGACGGTGCTTACACATTGCAGATGCTGTTGGGGGCCCCTTTGACAGCATAGTACTTGCATATTACAATTGCTGTTTGGGTCCCCTTTCAAAACATATTGCTTGCACATAACATTTGCTGTTGGTGGTCATTCTGAAAGAAAGGTACTTACACACAAAGTTGCTATTGGTGGCCCTTTGAAAGCAAGGTACTTGCACATTACAATTGCTGTTGGTGGTCCCTATGAAAGCAAGGTACTTGCACATTACAATAGCTGTTGGGGGCCCTTTGAAAGTAAGTTGCTCACACAATACACTTCCTGTTGGGGCCTCTTTGAAAGCATGAAATTTTACTTTGTAATTGCTGTTGGGGGCCCCTTTGAAAGCAAGATGCTCACACATTACAGTTGTGTTGGGGGGCCCTTTGCAAGCACAGTACTTGCACATTACAGTTTCTTTAAGGCCCCTTCAATGAAATTTAAAAGCGGAGTACTTCCACATTTCAGTGGCTGTTGGGGGTATTTTGAAAGCAGATTACCTTCAAATTGCAGCTGTTGTTGGGGGCCCCTTTAAAAGCAAAGTACCTGGACATTACAGTTTCTGTGGGGGGGGCTTTGAATGCAGAGCACTTACACACTATAGTTCCTTTTAGGGGTCCTTTCAATGAAGTTTAAAAGCAGAGTACTTACACATTGCAGTGGCTGTTGGGAGCCGCTTTGAAAGCAAATTACCTTCAAATTGCAGTTGCTGTTGGGGACCCTTTGAAAGCAAAGTACCGGCACATTATAGTTTCTGTAAGGGACCCTTTGCAAGCAAGAGTACATAATTATGATCTGCTTTGCAATACATTATATGAGTGAATAATAAGTTTTTTATCAAAAATTTAAAAAACTTTACCGCATAACACCTCAAGGGGGAGCCCTAACAGGGGGGGCCCGAGACAAGTTCCTCGCTTGCCTCCCCTTAAACACACCACTGGTCCCAGTAGAGTTTTTGCATTTGATGGCAAAATACACATTACCATTTAGCAAACCTCTGAAATCGGATCACAACTAAAATTTTTGATATTTTCAGAATAACCGTATTAAAACAACAAAAATTTTCTCAGTCCGATCCAATCCTGATCCGCCAATCTTCAAAAACATTGCAGTCCAATCCAGTCCTGATCTGGCCAAAATTGGCTGCAGTCCTGATCCGTGCTCATCTCTGTTAGATTGAACAGTACTTCCCTTTTCGCCTGCATTTGATGCTAAAATACTTGAAACACTTTGTATAAAACCTGTTTACAGCGATTTTTTCCTTTCATCGCTATTCCAGCTTTGTAGGATTCAGTGAATGTAGTGCCCTTAGTAGCGAGCAGCCTAGTGCCAATTTTGAAAACCCTAGAGTTCTAGAGTCGAGACATACGACAACATGTTTACAAATTTGGCTAAATCAACGCCTGTTGTAAAAGGTATGCGGAAAGAGTAGCCACTGCTATGTTTACAATTATATCAATTCATTGCAACATTTAGCCTACCTTGTCATGATACAGCTTGTAGAAGAATCTGGCCATTACTTGCAGATTTGTTAACTTTAGGGAAATATTTACAGGAACAGATTGCAAGCAATTTGGTAAAATACTGTGTTGTTTTTGGTTGTTCTGCAACACATGGTGATGAAGCATGATTGTTCAAACACTCAGAAGATGAGCACCGTGGAAAGGTAAGTTAATTTAATAGTATCAATTAGCAGTAGCAGTTAGGTGTCTATACGTATTACAAGCATTTTTATAATTCTTTAGTTGAGTAGTCTTTTGTGCTGCTTTAGACACCTTAGACAATACGATTTTTCCCGGTACAGCATAAAGGCCACATACTGTTATGTTTTCCACTGCTGTTAACCTAAGACTCTCTAGCTGTATACTATACTTTGGATTAATGGATAAAGGAAACGCAACAAATTTTGCAGTCTGTTATTTTTGCCTGTGAGATTCCAACCTGAGGCACCATCGTCCTAAGGAGAAACAAGTTTTTTTTAACATCTATGTTTTCAAATTCAAAAAGTCACTTCAAGAAGGCACCATTGCCAGTTGCATATCGCAATTACTTTATGGTTGTTCTGGATGCAGTGCGTTAAGTATTAATGAATCATGCAATCAAAATGCATCTTTAAATGTTGATGCCCATGTCCAAATGAATGAATGAATGTGTAATGTAGTGAAATGTAACTTAACTTTCCTATTTTAATAATGCATCTTGGTTACAATTCTAGTTTTGGTCAAGTCAGACAAGAAGAAAACATTTTACTCGTGTGTCTTATTCATGCATATGTTACATGCATTTCATTGATAAAGATATTATTAGCCATCCAACCAAATGGGTACTAAAGAATGGAGCTGTTCCATTGCAGTTTGACTGGAGCAACAAGCAGAACCGAAAACAACAGTTATTGAGGGTTGTGCCCAAGGCTGCAGTGGCTGTACAACCAACTGCAGTTTAAGAAAAAATTTCATCTTCCAGCAAACAGACATATCTGAAAGTCAGATAAAGAAGATGATGTAGGCTATTGACAACTTGAAAAATAGCCCATCATCGATGACATGTTAAAAGAACCATTAGAAAAATCAAACAATGTCACTTTTTTGACCAAAAAATTCCTGTAAGCATGCTTGGTGTCCTAAATGGATTGTGGTTGGTGTGTTGTTTTTCACAATCCAATTATTTCAGACACTGTTCAATAAAAAATTGCTTTGGAAACTTTGGTACTATTCGTGTGTATAGAGTTTAAAGTCATGAAGTGTGGTGACAGATAATAGAACAGAGTATTCTTCATTACAATATATATTAACAGACTCGGCACAAGCAGAAATATTTATGGAAATTGCCTGAATGTATTATGGTCAGGGAAAAGGATTTTCCTACAATGAAAAACAGTTGTGAGAATTCTTCAAAGGCTGGGAAAGAGGTACCTACGTAGTGGTGGCTTCTGATCATGTGATGCAAGTAACATTTTTCATGTTGATTGGCAGTGAACATCAATATGAACAACAGAATGTTCAGATCTTTTCCCAGTGATGTAATTGTGCATCAGTGAAAAATAAAAGCAACATCAGCTTCGTAAACAAAGTGAAGATAAAACAACTGAATAATTTTAGCATTTTGTGCTGGAAATAAACACTATCAGTGCTGCAAGATGAGCAAGCATTGTTTTAAAGTAGGCTTCATATGATTGGTATCAGTAAAGCTGCTGCAACATCAGATGTAACTGACCTCACAAAACTCACCACTGTAGTAAATGCGTTCAGTTAGAAAGAGGTATTTGAATTTAGCAATCACAAAACAGTAAAATTCATAACAGCAATTTATAATTTACGCTTATCTGGAGAGTACTTGACATATTAGTGAGAAAATGTCAAACTTGACACAGACAGACAAAATAAATTTTTTGATATGCTTTCCTGCATATAGCTGTAACTCTTAGTCATGTTACAAATAAAACACGGTTGTCACTCCTTGGTTAATGCAACCAATCTGAAACACTGGATTACCTCTTCACCAACAAGTCTAGGATTACTCTAGTATGTAAATGGCTATGAATACTGGCAAGAAGTAGAGGCTCGAAACTAGATTTGAACAGAAAGCATACTGAAATCTTTAATAATAACTGTCACACACAGTGCCGTATCAACCCAACCCTTGACCCCCCAAAAATGCTTACAGGGGCCCACATTAATGGTGCTTTATAAAAAAGTTATGTTATGCTACATCTCGAGGCTGAATGGCCTTCAAAATCAAATATCCTAATTGCAGACACAATTTTGGCAGAACCAGGCTCGTAGTCAGGATTTAAGGTTTGTGGGGGCAAAATACATTTTAGGGGAGAAAGATTTATGTTTTTATCATAAGTTTAAAACATTTTTTTCTGAGCACAACAAAATTTTAGAGGCACAAAAATGGTTTGGGGGTAACTGCCCTCAAATACCCCCGTGTCTGGGAGCCTTGGCAGAACCGTGGCCAGAAAGTCTTCCATTGGGAGCCTTCATGTTTGTGGAGGGGCGGCTAGACATTCTGAAAATTCTTCTTGATTCAAAACATGAACAGCATTTGCAGATTGTGCAAATTAATGATAAATATTTTCCAGCAAATACCTATAATAGGCTCGTAGTTTCCAACTAAAATTTTTGAATNAGCTTAACAAAAATNATTGGGTCGTAAGTTTTTGTCATTATTTGACGGCAATTATTTAGAGATGTAAGGAAATGCAAATGTAAAAAAAATTGCAGGAAATCAGAATCAATCCTATCGTTCAGGTATGAAAACATTATTACCGAAGGAGCAAACATGAGGCTGGTCAAAACATGTGCGCGGCAATGAACGTTTTCCTTCATTAGCGCAATTTGATAAATTTTACCAAGAGTTGAAATCAGTGGCGGATCCAGACCAGGCATTTGGGGAGCAGTCGAATAGGGGAGCGCCAAAACGTCTGCACTTGTTAAATATCCCTGGTTCTTTGTGACAACCTTTGGGTATCACATAAACGTAGTCATCTTTTGTAGGCTAAAAAGGTGGTAATTTTGTTGGTCGAACTATGCAATGTTCTATGGATTAAAATCATAATTCGTAAAAAGTTTGAAGAGGTTGCAAGAAGATGGGCATTGTTTTTCACAGGTTACACATAACTGAGAACATTGTTGGTGTCCCAAAAATGTTTCATCTAAAAATAAATCTTTGATAGATATACCCTATGGCAGTGGTCCCAACCTTTTTGTAACTGCGGACCGGTCAATGTATCACAATTTTATCATGGCACGGAAATACTCTATGATGGTTGCTCTTTTTCAGCAGCCGAAATGAAGTTACCAGTATGAACCATTAGACAAGGCTGCTACAGTACAGTCTGCAGCTTTGCTCCATCTCCAACACTCTCGCTTTATGCTCCAATGCTCTCGCTCTATGCACCCAAGAGTCAGTGGCGTAACTAAAGGTTTGAGCCAGGGGGAAAAGCTTAGCTGAAGGGGGCCCGCTAGCCCAAACTCAGTAAAAGGTTAAGAAATGATAGTGAATCTATGGATGTGTGGATGTCCATACTAGATTAAAAAAAACGAAAACGCCCCGAAAAACACAAAAAGCCACAAATTAAAGAATGGTAAATATCAAAATGTCAATTAAAGGGTCCAGGTTTTAAATTTAGCTTGCCAGGGGGCGACTCGCCTCCTTGACCACGTCAGCTACGCAACTGCCAACAGGACTTCCATGATAAAAATGGACAAATCACATGCCCAGTCAGATACGTGCCCTTTCGAATGGTGAGCAATGGGGCGGATTTACTTTTTAATAAGATGTAACACCAGATGCGACCCCTATGAGGTGGCATCGTAGGGTGCTTTAGATCCAGTAGATATCATTTATGCGTGGGTTCTTGGGTTCTCATTACTGAATCTGGGACCGTTCTCGCAGAAGCTATGTCTGGTTAACAGACTCTATTAATTGCCCGATTACTAATTACTTCTCAACTGTTCACACTAGAGAATGTACACACTAATGAAACACATAAATTTTTATTTTTGTAGCTTTTATTCGTCACGACGTATATGTTCAAATAAAACAAAATGGTACTCACCAAAGTACGATGTTTCGCAATATTGAAGCACTTGTCGACATGTTACAACGCTCACATACTTTCATATCTTAATTCTGTTCTTTATGATTGCGATAAAGAGATCAACAATCTATTCAGATCGGTTCCCTTATTCAAGCAATTTGCTTATACAAATAAAACTCAATTTTCTCTATCTCGATAATCTTCAATTATTAAACTTCTCAATTGCTTTAAATCTAAGTGTTATTATATATTTCACTCAATAGGACTAATGCAATAGAATAACTGTACTCAAGGTGTTCGTACGCAATCCATCTACTGATATTGAACTGATGTCTTCATGCTCACATTTCACTGCTAGCGAGTTGCGCCTTGCTCCGCGCGGCAAGGAGCGGCGGCTCAGGCGGAAGTTTATCATTAATCAAAGCTTCGAATGTTGCTGTTTTCAGTCGAAAGTAAGCTCAGTCAAGAGGGCTGATCCGGAGAAGGACAAAAGTAGTTTTTAATGACCGCTGCTAAGCTGGTTTCAACCCAAGCGGACTGCAAAGAGATGTAGTCGACATGCCGAACAGAAACGGGTGCACATCAAGGTGTACACGCGTGTTGAAAAGATGCAAGTGATTCTCACCCAAGTGTGGCTCGGCCACGGCGGCATATAAGGGAGCATTGCTCACCAAAAGGGAGCATTGCTCACATTTTATACGGCATCCTGAGGTGGTAAGCGGAAGAAGGTAAAACCTTCTACGGCTGAAGAAAATAGACCAGTTGACTGGACTTGGACTTGTACAGCAAATTAACGGATATAGGTTTTGGTCATAAACACGTTTTAATCCTGAACAACTTGCCTGACAAAACTACACTAGTACAGTACAGCATTTATAATTTAAACAGGCAGAGCTTCACTTTCACAATCTGGCTCTCACAAAACAAACTGGCAAAACTTCATTCTCATGATCTGAATTTCATAAAATAGTCTGACAGAACTTCGTTCGGACATGCCACATTCTGTAATTTAAACTGACAGGGATTAACCCGGACAAGCCAGTTTCTCCTAACCATTACTGGCGCTTAGGCTCCCGTAACGGTTTAACCGTAACCCAACTGGGAAACGGCGGAGTGAGTTTTGTAAAAGACTCAATTTTGGTCCAAATGTGGCGGTATTTATACTTGACGGTCACTTCAGAGTTTGTCAACACCCCTTTATTCCAGGTGTTCTAATTGGTTGCTGCTTGTAGAATCCTCTGGTGATTGGCTTATTTCAAACACTTCTGGAAACTTCAGGTGCTTGGGTATTCACCCTCTGTTTCGTCATCGTTTCCTGATCGTGTTCGACCTTATCCAATTTTAGATACTTGTCTTGTGACTTCTGCTGACGTTGTCACTGGGGTGACGTGGGGTTAGTGTCCTAGGACAGCCTTTTTAAGTCAGGTCAGCTGACTAATAGTCAGTTTTGATTGGCTGTAAACTTTTGTCTTTGTTCTGACTGCCTCAGCTTTGAGGTCATTTCAGCAAGTTTGTTTTCTGTGTAAAGATGAGTTGTTACAGGCAAACTTGCCTGTAACAAAGAGGATCATTGGTGATTTTATTGTCTATCAAGATCGAATTGAAACAGTTTTATTGAAGTTATGCGCCCACCCAGAAAATTCGGAATGGTTTTCTGTAATGTCTGTTATTGTTTTTGAGGTTAAAATTGTTGCTGGACAGAAACAAGCATAACTGGCAATGATTTATTTGATTTTGATAAGTTTTCGCTGCGCTCAACTATTAAAATTTCCCCCCTGCCCTACCGCTACTCCAGCGTCCTTGGTTTCATATATTTAAACATTGGGCTGCTGATGTCAAGAACAAATACCAATCCTATTAGTCCAGATTATAAAAAAAATGTGACACTGCTCAAAAAAAGTAGGAGCAGACGGGATGAGACCCTAAATTCACAGGAAATACCTGCAAACTCAAGTTCTAGTCTCAACGATAAAGTCATTTTCCAATTTATTGTATACTACAATGAACCTTCCACAAACAAGCTTAAAGGCACCCTTAATGCTGTTGATCAGGCGATGGATCTACTTCTATCCAGGCCAACAAACACAGGTGAGAATCAGCTTATAACCAATATAAAACCGCAAATATCAGTCAACACCACATTTACCATTAAAAAACTAAAGTTTGTACCAGAAGATTGTTGTCTGCTCAAATTTGTCTGATTTAGACCGAATGATTTAACCAATAAGCTGAGCATTTTGCTGTCAGTTAAAGATTTCGCTAATCATGCCAAATTTGTTTTTTCGTCGCCAGCGTGAGCTGTCTACGGGTTCGCAATTCCAACAAAAGGATCAAAACCATATGGCAGTGAATCTATTTACTATCACGAGCCATATGTATTGCAAAACGTTGTTGGAGTTACAAAAATAATTAATTTTATCTTAAACCTTTTCCCCTTTCCTCCTAAGGCAGGGGTTCCCAAACTGGTGTACATGTGCCACTGGGGGTACATTTGTTTATCTGAAGAGGTACATTTAAGATTATCAATAGAAGGCAAAAGTATGTTTATGCATTATTCATTTCAAATTATTTACAAATATGAAATTCTCTGAACTGTTGCATGTTACTAATCAGGTCAGACAAGGGGGAGTATTCAGTTCATACTTCTTTTCTGTATATTTAGATGATTTATCACTTGAAGTAACCAACATTACAGGTGAGTGTTATATTGGTGAAATCGTATTGAACCACTTGGTGTTTGCTGATGATATTTGTGTGTTTTGAACAAGTGTACGTGGGTTGCAAGGTGTACTAGATGTGTGTCAAGCTTATGCAGAATTGCACTGAATTATTCTCAACTGCAGCAAAACTATTTGTATGACATTAAGGCTAAGGACGCAAAAAGCACGGTCATCCCGTTGCTGACACTGCGGTGTACGAAGAGTAAATCTGTTTCCGACTACAAATATTTGGGGATTGTACTGTATATTGAGATTTCAGAGACAACTGCAATATCAAAAGCTTCTTTTTTCCGATGTTCGAACGCAGTGAAAAAATGTACTTTTATGTTTCTGTTGTACGCCCAGTCGCCCATGTACGCATCTCAATTATGGTATGATTTTAGAAAGTCATGCATGCAGAGATTGCGTGTGGCTTATAATTTTGGATGCAGAGCTCTATACAACCTGCCCTGGAGAGCAAGGGTTAGTAGTCATCAGGTTCAATGTTAACATTCCTACCTTTGAGGCATTCCTACCTACCTTGTTACGAAAAAATGTGTAGGCTACCTGATTCTTGAAAGATGCAGAAAGTCTAACAACGTATGGTTGCGTGCTTTGTTACGGTCAGATTGTTTATATCCATACTTATTCTTTGAGCGCTACAATCGCATTTTACTTTGTGACTGAAGGCCCGGACGTTCCAGTGCTGGTTTGAGGACGCGTGCAGGCCACAATGCACTCGTACTTCACCTGGCATTGGCCGGGGTTGGACTCTATTTCTTAACATGCGGTTTCCGTCTCCTACTCTGGATGTAGTGGTGTACCAAGTGTTGCGAGTTAGCGAACAAGTGTCTGTAATCCTGTGGTCCTGCCACTAACGACGATACAAAACGTTCTGTCTATTAATGTCAATCTGCGTTGTGCAGATAGTGTGTGCTTGTGCTTTGTGGACTTCGTATCAGGTCCAAAGATTTAAATAAAAATAAATATCAGTGAATATTATTTTCAAAAACCATTATATGCTTATAAGTAAATAAATTTTTGTTATTTCCTCAGCATTACTGTCATAAAAAGTTTTAGGGGCATGGGCGTCGGAAGGGGGGCAAGGCCACCAAGGATTTTGATATTTGACATTTTCTCATCAAATTTTTTGCAAAAAGTATTGTTTTTTTAGTTTCGAGTGGTGAAAATGAAATTTTGCCACTTTTGGCCCCCCCCCTGCAAAAATGTTTTAGCCTACCCCTGGAAAATCCTTTTTTGGTCCCTGCCTGGCAAAAATACTTCCGGCGCCCATGTTTAGGGGTACATGCTCATCTATAGAAATGCGGAAGGGGTACATGGCCAGAGAGAGTTTGGAACCCCTGTCCTAAGGAATATATGGAGAAAAAACCAGGATAATGGCCGAGAGATTCGTCTCTTGAATTACTAAGTATCTGTTTATCACAGAGTCTCGTTTTGATGCGATTTGAGATCTATCTTGGGTGACAAAAATTCTGATACATGGGCCATGTTCACACGGTCTGTATTTGTTCCCAAGCCGTAGGTTTTCCAACCTTGTCATATGACAGTGATGTGGACGAGTCATATTTGTCGAGTCACGTCGAGTCACAAGCCCTTCAAGTCAGAGTCATCTGAATTTTTTTCAAGTCAAGTCGAGTCATGACTTGGTCGAGTCGAGTCAGAGTCGAGTCATGACTTGGTCGAGTCGAGTCAGAGTCGAGTCACAAAATCTGTCGAGTCACTAGTTTGCCAACTCGAGTCAATGTCAAGTCAAATGAAATTAAACATTGTCATTATTTTTTTTTTTTTTTCATTTTTTTTGTTTTGTGAAGAAAAATGAAATGAAAATTTCTTTTTTTTCAAATGAAATTTTGTTTTTGTACAACATCATTACGTCAAATGCAATTAAACATTGTCAGGATGACAATGACCAGCCGATCTTTGAATATTATGAGAAGTGAATTTTTGAAGCAAAAGAAAGGCTAAATAGAAAGCTGGACAGTGAGGTCCCAAGGCTGAAAATCTACAAAGGCAAAAAGAGAGTACATACGGATCACATATGGCCACTATTCCACATAATGGATGACCAACAGATCAATGTGACACTGATGACAGACAGCACAGACTTCCTGCTCCTAGATAATC
>JGI24159J19872_10009255_pt1 | contig 12912 bp, 5 predicted proteins | sample Ectturendosymbi4_FD_19872 | JGI IMG/M metagenome (IMG submission 19872)
TAAATATTTGCTCTTATTTGATAGGGTCTTTTCAGAACTTTTTGGAAGAAATTTCAACCCACAATTTTTTAGGTATAGAAGTTGGTTTGAAGCTTTTCTTTATTTTCACATTGGAGATGGTGGTGAAGCCCCTTTGAAAGTATAGTACTTACACATTAAAGTTGCTGTTTGGGCTCCTTTGAAAGCATAGTACTTGCACATTACAGATGCTTTTGGCAGCCTCTTTTAACGCAGGGAATTTTAGATTACATTTACTGTTGGGGGCCCCTTTGAAAGCATAGTACTTACACATTACAATTACTGTTGGGGGCCCCTTTGAAAATATAGTACTAATACATTAAAATTGTTGTCGGGGCCCCTTAAAAAGCATGGTACTTACACATTAAAATTGCTGTTGGAGGCCCCTTTGAAAGTATGGTACTTACACATTAAAATTGCTGTTGGGGGCCTATTTGAAAGCAAGGCTTTTTACATCACAGTTACTGTTGGGGGCCCCTTTGAAATCAAGGTACTTACACATTCCAATTGCGGTTGAGGGCCCCTTTGAAAGCAGAGTACTTACACATTACAATTTCTTTCAGGGCTACTTCGATGAAGTTTAACAGTAGAGTACATACATATTTCAGTTGCTTTTGGGGGACCCTTTGAAAACAAAGTACCTGCACATTATAATTTCGGTAGCGGGGCCCTTTGAAAGCAGAGTACTTGCTTACGGTATGCTTTGTAGCACATTATATGAGCGAATAATATGTTTTTCACCAAAAGTAAGGAAAATTTATTCGCGTAACACCTCAAGGGAGCCCCCAAAAAGGGGGGGGGCCTGAGGCAAGTACCTTGCTCACCTCCCCTTAAGCACACCACTGTATATATAAATGAGTCTGTCCAAAATAATTTTCATTTTGAAAATGACAAGGAAATGTTGTTTAGAGGCATTGAAAATAGTGTATTAAGACAAATGATCTAAGAAGTGAAGTAGGACTTTTGAGGAATCTGACTGCCATGCTGTGCTTTCAAAAGATCTGTTCAATAAAACTGATTGTCAAATTTTAAGAGTTTAAGTTCTTCTGCTTTAACCTTAATATTTTGTTGATAGTAAGGTGTTAAGGTTAAGAAAATGTGGGTAGCATGTTAGAGAGGATGTGATTAAATATGTTGAATGCAGGGTTGTTGTAAAAAAACCCGACCCAAAAAAAACCACCCGGGTTTTTTAAAAACTCCCACTTAAAAAAACAATAAAACGTACCAAAAAGCCACTTTTTTTTTTTTGAAAAAATCTACTAAGAAGTAAAAAATAAAATAGGCGGGACACTTGTACAGTTGACTTTAAATTTTTTTTAATCAAACAAAACGAACAGCAATGAAATTTGAAGGAGTTCATTGCAAATCTTTCTCAGCTCTGCACAATCAGTATATTTTAACCAATATTTCTGCGTTATGTGCATTTATAAAATTTTTCTGATTTAGGACCATACTAAATCATATGTTGAAAAAACACTCTAAAAATCAGGGGTCACCAATGTGGTGCCCATGGGCACCAGGTCGCCTGCAAGGACCAAGCAGGTTGTCCACAGGTGTAGCCAAAAGGCATGGCCACCAGATTTCCAGCATTTCTTGTTTTGCGCTTTGAGAGATGTTGTTTTTTTTGAAAAAAAAACAGGTTTTTCTCTACCATGGTTGAATGTGAATCTAGTTTATGCAAAATGTTTAATTTTACTGGGCATGTGCTACTTCATGTTCCATTGCTATTTAAGTTTGTGCAGGATCACTCTTGACTTATTGTAATGTTTCATTACTATATCTTTAGAAAGCTATTGGCCAATGGTCATGCAAATATGACTTGCTTTTAATGGTTTTACACTTCTCATAAGACTACTGATTACTATCATTTGTTTGTCTTGTACATACCCGATTTTTATCTGGAAAAATAAGTTACCTTGGCGTGACTACTCTGAGTGCCACTATGCATTTTTTTCTTGCACTGGAATTCAGTGGTGTAAAGCTATAGTTTTGAGAAGTACGTATGATTTATCAGGACTTTTCTGCTTGCTCTGTGATGTGGTTACAAACTTTGACATATTATGTATGCAAACACTAAGGTTTATGAGGCTGTACAAATGTAAATTATTATACTTTTGAATATAAATACATACGTACAAAATGTAATTATGTCAAAAATAGTTTTTAAAATGTTTGATATGGCTTTTGTACTTGCATTTTTGTTTTCAAAGTTCAGACAAACAGATAGTTCATGTTTATTTTGCATGGCCAACAAAAGGACCCAGAGGTCATCAGGTCAGCTGACCGTGGATCAGTCTTAATGCTTGCTCAGCTGTTACAGGAGCAATACACAAAACAAAGATGACGTTCAGAAAATTACCAATGGTACAAGAGAAAAATATTACTAATGACAAGCTGATGGATCAAGAAAAAAAAGGCAAAAACAACAAGGACCAAATAAACACAGAACATCCAAACACACAGAACTTGAAACATGTTTAAATTGGTCATAAGTGATACAAATTTTGTGCATCTTTTAGTTAACACATCAACCGCCAGTCCACGATATATTTGTGGCTGCTGTCTGATGCTAAAATGCCGGTATGGTTTTTGTGCTGGCGCTTGAGTGGGCAAGGCGTTGTTTTAAAAAGGCTCTGGATTGAAAACCTCACACGATAGAAACACAAATTGTGTACAAAAACGTTAGTCATATTGTGTAGTTTATGAAAATTGAAATCAAATAATTTTTCCACTTTTTTTGGAAAGAAAAATCACCCTAAAATAAGGGTTGATTGCCTGTTTGTTGACTTTGAAAGTTTATTGCGCCTATTCCAACAATGGAAAAAATATAAAAATCACAGAAACGATTGCTATAGCTGTTACAAAGCATCCTGCCAAGTTTTGAATTAAAAAATTGTGGAGAAGAAAAGTTATAACAGTTTTTATATCACCTGGTCCTAGACAGCGTTTCTGTTTTTCGACTCCGTCCGAAAATGCGCATGCGTTCAGCTGTGCTTTGCCGATCGCTAAATAACTCAGGTTGGTTTCGATTTGACTAAAACGTACAGCACTATTTTGTTTCGATATGTAAAACCTTCAAAGATATTTTTGTTGTACTAACTGAACTACGAAACAAAATTATTACACACACTGTACCACAAAAAACATGCAAAATTTTATTTTTGCATGAAAAAGCCACACAAAATTTTCTTTGCACACAAAAAAAAAGATGCAAAATTGTACTCGCACGTGGCCTGAGCATTTGACAACTGTCAGCTCTTGGATGCTGAAATGTAACGCTTCTGCTGTTGTTGTTGCAGAAAAATGTGAATATCACAGAATATGTTGTGATTACCTTGTAGCAGCTGCATGTCAAGATGGTAGTGCATGAAACGAGAGGAAAAAAACTACAACATTTTTATCAGCCGGTTGTAAATATGGTTTGAAATTTGTGGAAAAGTTATGCACGCACGTTCAGGTGCTTAGTGTTGTTGCGATGGTAAAGAACGAACGGCAAGGGTGCAATACGAGCTTTTTGTTGGCAGCAACTTTTATTGTTCTCTGTTGAACACTAAATCTCCATTGATATGTATTGTTGGGAAGCAGCAAAAAGATCACACGCCGCGATCACTGAATTACTGCTTTTTCGCAAATCAACCGGTGTTATTCTTCGCGATGCCCTTCCTGCCTCACAAAGGCTTTGCGCTAACGGGCCGTTTGAAGACTGCCAAGTGCAAATGTTTGTGAAGAAGCGCACATTGCCAAGTGCGAATGTTTGTGAAGCAGGGCTAATTGCCTAGTGCGAATATTTTTGAAGCAGCGGAACAGGCGGCGCCAGCAGTTACTTGCTGTTGAAAGTAAAACAATTTTGCAGCAGCTAAAACCGTCAACTCTCTACATGATGCTCCAACTCACGCTAATTTTTTATTCACATCACACTGGAATGCGTTCAGAAATGCTTTACACTAACGGGTCATTTGAAATCTGTCAAGAACAAATGTTTGTGAAGTGGCGTCAAAAAGACGGCTGAAGCATTTACTTGCTGCCAAAAAAAAAAAATTTATGCTCAAGCAAAACTTGTCAAATCTCTACGTGATATGTTCTAATTCAGTAAAAAGGTTTTTGAGTAATTATACACTAATGGGCCATTTGAAATCTGCCAATAGCGAATGTTTGTGAAACAGTGTCGAACGCACAGCTGAAGCATTTACTTGCTGTNGAAAATAATATNTATGCTCAAGCAAAAATCATCAAATCTCTACATGATAGGTTTTAACTCAGCAAGAAAATTTCTGAGTGATTGTTTATGCACATTACATTAGAAACCGCTCCCAATGAAATGCAATGTGACGAGACAATCAGCCACATGGTTACAACCGGCTGATCTTATTTCCGCACTCTGCGAAACGCGTGCGTGACTACAGGCAAAATATACCATGGCTGCTTTGAAATGTTCTCCTGACTACACCATGTGTCAAATAACATAAATATATTTTTTCTGGTTGCTAGAGACTTGTACGAAATGTTCGTACTTTATAGAGGAAAACATGCGACCCAAAGCTCAATGGTTGGCATTTGAAGTGAAGTACGAGTATATCGTGCACTGGTCCACAAATATATCGTGGGCCAACGGTCTACGGTTGGGCAAGTTTCCAGACAACCGGCGCTTGATGTGTTAAGGCTGGTGTGAAATCTTTAGTGCTACATAGCCAAGGTCATATTGCACAGGTTGCATGTCAAGAATCATGATTTGAGGTGATAGCTGTCTGATCTCTATTTACGGTGTTCAAAATTTTAAATTTTGTGTAAAATTTGGTGGTACCTATCAAACATCAAGAAGATCATCGTCCAAGCTGGTCAGTTCTAGACATTAGTCAGCACTAAAGTGTTTACCAGGTGCATTAAAGTAATTTTTGTTTAAAGTAGACTTTCTTTAACTACCACTGTTTGCTTTGGATTTGTGTGTTGCTGCCCCACCAACTTAATTCCTTTATTGGGAAATGCTGATTGCTGCCAAAACAGCTCGGGGCAGTTGGCGTTTGTATTTCACAGCAAGAGTTGAGCAGGCCTTTCTGTTCTTGTTGATGTTACCTGTTTTTGATGCTGCTCTTTGTTTTTGGTGACGGTACCTCTGGTTTTATGTTGAGCAAAGCCTAGCATATGAGAGTTGCCTCACTGGTTTCGTGTGTCACATTACCACTGTTTTTTTGTTTAAATATTTGATGATGTACTAACAGGGAAAGAATTTTGGAGGATAACTACTGTGATGTCGTACTTTGTGTGGGTGATAAGGAGTTTCTTGGACATCGTTGTGTCATTGGAAAGCTCTCAAAGATGTTGGACAAAATGTTTAAAATCAAGGTATGCATTTTTGTGCTTAGATTGATTTTGTTATCCTCTCTGTGTTGTGTTTGTAATGCTTTTTCTTTGTAGTCACATATATAGTTTTGATGATTTTTTAATCCATGGAAATGGATCTACTCGCCTTCAGCTGAAACTGGGCTATAATGTGGACCTTGTTTTTCTGTGGGGTTTTCTGGTTGATGCACAGTGTAGTATACTGATGACTGTATAACTGCTTGACCCTAAACCTTGAGCAGGCTTGGTTTGGAATATATAAAAGCAATTAAACTCTGTTGCAGAAGTTCTACCACTTGCACATCGCTAAACATATTATTCTGTTCCAATTGAGATTTTGGGGTGTTGGTTGCTGAACTTCTCTTTTGCAGAAAATAGATCTTGAGACTTTTATAACAAAAACTTCAGACTTTTTTTTTATCAGATGAAGGAGAAAAATGAGCGAAAAATAGTTTTGAAAGGAGTTGATGCTGAAGGAATGTTATTGGTTATGGAATACATTTATACAGCAAGAATAACAATAAACAAAAATAATGCCGTGCAGCTGCTCACCATATCTGATTACCTGCAAATTGATGGTATGATATGCTAGTTTCTAAGACGTAAACTAGTGAAGGCACAGTAATATCTTTATTTAGGGATTTTGTTGCATTTATTTTTTATTCTTAGAAATATGTGGCTTGGACTAAAACTGCCTTTTTGAATTGTCTCATTTCTATACTATTTTTTAAGCTCTAAAGGAACACTGCATACAGTTTTTCGTCCAAGGAATGAAAACTGAAAATATATTAAGTCTCAAAGCTGCTGCGGATATGTATCATGAACGGACTCTTAAAAAAAATGCAGAAATATTTGTTTCGACAAATATTGAAAATATAGTACATCAGCAAGAGTTTAAAGATTTCACTCCAGAAGAAGTTTTGTCTGTGCTGGAAAGCAGAAAGTCAAAAGTAAGATTTTGTATGAAAAGTTGTTGACTGCTATTTCGCGATGCCGAAATTTCAGATGAGCAATGAATTATTCAGATGTATAATCACGTTTTTCATAGAAAATGACAAGCTGTTACAGAAAATCAATTGGTATAACATGTAAAAACGTAATGTGTACATTGGCAAAGTCAATCTGCAGGTATTTGGTGTTGAAGCAAAGTAAATCATTTTGTAGAAAGCACATTACTTAATTTTAAAAAATTGTGTAAGCCGTGGCTTACGATAGATTAAATTNGGTAAATGCAAACCNACACGAAGTGCATGGATGCTTTGATTTTTCCCACATGCTGCAAAAAGTTGACAGAAAAGTAGAAGCAATGCAGTGTAGACTTTGGTTTCTCTTTGACAATGACTCTACTGCCAGGAAACTCACACAATGGTGGCAATTTTTTCAGTGAAAATGTTTTTTGGCAAATATGTAAAAAACATCAAGAATCGATGGTGTAACATCTCACGAGCTGCTCCGTGTTTGCAATGTTTTGTGAGTTGTGTTGTTTCATTTGTATGACGTAATAATTAAGATGTGTCTGTGTCACTAATTTCCTCTTAACAATTTTTTTCCCTATCTGTGTCTTCCTCACAACACTCATGTTGTCATCCTACAAACAATTTTTATCTATGTAAGTTTGGCTGTCTGGATGTTTGCATGATGTTACGTTTACATTGTGAACAAAATATTTAGAGAGATTATGAAGAGCTGGCTTACAACAGTTTTGTCATGTGGGCTGAACATAACAAATCTGAGAGAAAAGGTGCATTTGAGGACTTGCTTCAGACTGTCAAGCTCTATTTGCTCCCTTTGAGAAAGTTAGAAGAAGCTGCTAAACAAGTACTTTAGATTATTAAAATGTTTTTTGTTTTGTTTTTTAGCAAAATGTGTTTCTTACAGTTGCTTTAGTTGCTGCATGATGGTAGGCATCTGGTTAGAGTCTGAAAAAGCCGCTTGTGCCATATTGAGCTAACGATAATAATGATTCAGTTCACGTCAGTTTCGTTGTTCTCGTTTTATGCTCCCTCTGGAGTGTCGCTAGTGGTCAGTGGTGCCGATCTCTCTTTGCTCATGCTGTGGTAGGGATGTCTAGGAACTTCTAGATGTTCCTGGCGCTGTAGAGTTTCTACATATCCTTGGCGATATAGGTAACCCAGCTACCTTCGTACTGAATGCTACCTTGGTGGTGGGTTAGTGGCAGCACTGCAAGTGAATTTTTCCCTTGTGTGATTACCATGGGTGACGAAACCTTTTTCAAAATGGGGGGGCACAAGTGCATGTCAAAAAACTCTATAGAAGATTTTTGTGGTTTAAATGGGCAATTGCGATGTCACAACTGTTGTATTATGACGTTATTAACTTTTGTTAGCATGTTTAAGCAATTTTATGCAATGTTTTATAAGTCCCCAATGACTCTTTCTACACTAGCCCCTGACCTGACTTCCACACTACCTTGCTACACTGACTTGAGCATATAAAAGTAACTAGTTGTTCTTCGTCTTGCACAAAATTCATTCACAAGTAAGTACACAAATACAACATGCACAAAGCTAAGGGAATATCCACATATTACATCATCAGATAGGGGTGAATGGGGCTTTTATAAATGATGATGGGGTAAAAATAAGATATCCAAAATTAGAATGGGGTAAAAATAGAGCTTTGCCGACATCGCCTACAGATTGGAAGGTATCAAATACAAAAGACGATGATATGTTCTTCAATAGTTTTAGTTCATTTGCAAGGGCATCTACATCTATGTTGTCATCCAATATAGCCATTGTGCCGCCTTGGAAAGTGGATTCATCCTCCCCTCTTGCTACAGCTAAAATTACTTGCTAAATATCACAAAGATACTGCAATGTTTCATGATTAATCTCTCTTCTATTTTATTGACTATCGAATAAACAGCTTGTAAATGTTGTAAAAAATTGGTGAGGTGAAGTAAATCTTGTGTTATCTGAACCATTGTCAAACTTGCAGGGGAGTCTTTTTCAGCGTGGCATAACAGGAGGTTCTATGTCCAATTTTCCTGTTCCTTTATGATTTGCTCGAAACATTCTGGAGCTTTTTCTCTCGTAGTCTTCAAAATTGTTTTTAAGAGGTCTTTGCATTTTATTGCTTCACACGCAGTGTCATGTTTGTCCTCTGAAGGCCAGCAACTAGGACTTCAGCTGCAGAGAAGATTGCTTTGCCCACGTGAAGACCAATGGAAACTCCAAAATCGAACATGTTCTTCAACAAGCCAGGAGCTGACTAAAAACCCTCGCTGCACCCTCCTTCCTCCGATATACTTTGCAGGGCTTCAATGAGTCACTGAAAATTTTCCAGGACAGATGGAATCGGACTCAAACGGATGACCTCGATTAAAGCGCGAGAGAACGTCTACTACGAACGATGTTGCTTGGTTCAGGTCACTTGCAACGTGAACGCGAAAGGCCAGACATGGAACGAAAATATATGAACAGTGACGAGACCCAATGAAAAGAGCCCAAGTTAACAACTTGGTGAAGTGGGTGGTGGCATAAATGCACAAAGCAAGCTCGCGTTCTCCAATATGAATCGTGATTGAAGACTCGGGCTGAGTCCAACGAGTTCGTGTGCCGGAGTCGCTACTGGGCTATTAAAATACCAAAAACACAGCCCAAAAAAGGCAAAAATGACACAGTCACCAAGATACATGTCACCAAAATGACACATGACAATCACCAAGATACAGACTGGGGTGTGGGAACGTCGGTCGTTGGTGTGAATCGCGAGCGTGGAGGTTTGTAGACATGGGTGTCGGAAGGATTATTCCTGGGAGGGGGGCAAAAGTGGTGCAATTTGATTTTTCCCACTCAAAACTAAGAAAACAACCTTTTTTGCTGAAAATTTTAATTACTGATTTTATTTAAACTTGCCAAGAGTTTGCGTGAGAACTCATGTATGTTATGCAATGATTTCATCTTCGGTGATAACTTAATTTTCGATATTTTTTTGCTTAACATAGGTGTAAATTTTTCAAGTCAAGATGTCTGTGACTTTGATGCTGTCATGAATACAATTTGTTTTTTAGGGCTTGCATTTTTTTAACTTTTCACAGCCACTTGTCACGGAAAGCCATGCTTGCAAAGACTTCTTGATAGCACAATTGCTTTTGCGTCTTAAACTTCCCCCTCCTGTCGGCGCTAAAATCGAAGGTAAGTTAATCGAACTAATATATTACAGATATGGAGAGATATTTTAAACCACTCAGCTATAATCCCATTTTTTCATCTATTCTTCTTAAAAACATTTCTTTGCTGAAGTGGTTTCAGGCAGCACGAAATGCATCGATTTTGCAAAATGCGGATGAAATTGGCAAAGAAAATATTGTAACAAATTTGATAAATCTAGACTCTAGAGGTTTACTCTCCTGGAGGAAATGCAAATGAAAAACGAATCATGTAAAGCTGCTAGCTGAGTTCGACCAAAATTGCACGCTTAGGATTTTGCTGAAAGTTGATTGACTGGGCCAATCGAGGCCCTACCGAGAAATGAAATAGTTAAAATTTGTATGGCTTAATGGCTGTCGTTGCAAACTTCTACGTCAAATTAGAACAATTCTGTAAGAATTGGATCTGACATCCCGCTATTTATCCTTACTGTGGTAAGTTAAGTTTTTGGTATGAAAGTTGAAGATGTGATACCCATGCTATTCAAAGTTTGCATGCTTTTATTTGTTGCTCACTAACAATGCTATCTTGGAAGCTTGGCTTCGGCCTCTACAAGCCAGATCGACAGGTGGGCTTATTTCTGTGATATTCCTGTATTGGCTTTAAATAGTATAACTGAATCACAAAAACGGCTGACTTACGTTTGTAAGCACATATAATTTTAATTGAATGCCAGTTTTGATTTACCTGATCATACCACCGAGCAGATACAGTAGTTTATGTTCAAAACTGCTGAAGCATGTGGTTGGTCGACACACACAGTGGTTTGTTGTTAACGGTGTTTATCGTCCTGACATAGGCCTTCTCATGACAAAACAACGGCTGCAGTTCTGTTATTATCAGCATTTGCTCATGGAGAAAATAAATTTGTGTGGATTTTAGTGTTAGGGATGCTATTTTGAAATAGCAACATAACAAAATCACGCAGTAATGATTCTTTAGTGGTAAACTAAGCCTACAGTTAAAGGAAAAGCTTTTAATCTTTAAAATACCAATTTCAGTGTTTCTCAGCATGTCGTACGTGTACCACCAGCGACATTCTGATTCAGAATTTGCCATATAAAGATATTGGAATTACTAAATAAGGGAGCAAAATGTGCTTGTGTTTTTTATATTTTAGAATGTTTTTGCTTAGTTTTTCAATTGCAAAAACCTGTAGTAAGCTCCCAATGCACTATAGCAGGAGTGGCCAACATGTCGATCGCGATCGACCGGTCGATCGCGCCTGATTTTGCATTGAATTGACAAGATACTTAAAAAGAACATTTTTGAAGCAACATTTCAGAAAGTACATAAAAAAGAAAAACGTTGCCTTTTATGACATTTGTACTTGTAACTTTATAACCGACCGGTCGATCGCGAATTATCAAGAAATTTTCTAGTCGATCCCACTCAAAGATAAGTTGGCCACCCCTGCACTATAGCAATTTCAACTTTTGTTTCATTGTAAAAACAGCAAAATCATGTTCGTTTCCAAACATGTGGTTAGAGACCTTCTTTGTAAATGAAGCAACTGCGTTCCTAATCAAGCTTTTTGTTTCTAAAACAGCGATTATTAAAAAAGTTTGAAGGTTTTTTTCCCAGAGGTAATGGCATTTAGTCAGCTGCAACCAAGGGCGTACGCAAGGGAGGTTGGGGTTAAACCCCCCCTTCAAGCTTGATATTTTACAACAACATTGTTACCTGCGCAAAGGAGATCAATTATTTTTGCATACTTTTTGCTTGTTAATTTGTCGACTTAATGCAAATGCCACGGAATAAATTTGCATGCAAATTTCAAGGAACATTGCAAATGGGCCAAAAAGTAATAACTATGTTTTGGTGGGAATTCGGGCTATCGCTTGCATCCACAAACCACCTCACCACTTTTTGCAGACCCTCCATTCACTACGCATGTTTAAAATGGTGTTCCGCGATAGTTCATCTTATCCAAACAATTGTCTTTATTTTGTCTGCTAAGGCTGATCAGCACAAGCGCTGACCGCATTGGCTGCATTACCAGTTTCTGTGGCATGATAGAACTGTTGCACGAGCTCAAAAACAGCAGTTTTTAACAAAGAAGCATTCAGGCATTTGATAATATCTCAGCAGGGAAAAAGGAAAAATAAGTTTGCTGGACTTCTATAGATAACAAAAAATTGAAAGTTTTCTTACGTAGTTTATGCGCATTCTCAATTCTTGTACAGTTTAGCAAGATTCAATCTTTCAAACCGGGGTGTGCACCAGCCAGGGCAGCCGTACACTTTTTATGCTCGGCTGCTCGTATTCGGCAAGACATCAGCGCAGCCTCATTTTTGCAGTTGGTTGTAAATTGCTCTGACACAATGATGAGTGTGTTTCACTCCCCTGTTTAGACGCGCAACCTGATATTTTTGCAGTTATGAACTGCTGTGCGGTAGCGTTGAGTTTATTTTCCTCCAATATCCTGACTTGGAGCGCTGATAGTTTATATTCGGTGCAATGACACATAAAATTAGGGCAGTAAAACTTCGCCAAAGCATTGATTTGAAAACATGAGTATGACGTCAAATTGTGACGTCACAAAGAGCGCACACCAATTTCAAATGACAACCATATGCCACTGAATGAACCCTCCCCCATGAAAATTTTCTGCGTAGACCACTGGTTGCAACACTAAAATTTTCAAGTGCTGTCGTTTCTTTTGTAAAAAGCGCGAAGACCATGATTCGACGGTGGTTTGAGACATTACCAGATTCCTATTTTGAAGAGTCATTGTTTCATTGTGGGGATTGTTCTTGTGTTTGTCATGACCTGCATCGTATACAATCACCTTTAATTTAACTGTTGCAGTTTGCTATAACCATTTGAAAGAAAACAGCATCCACTTTTACTCTTGATTCTTCATCAAAATGCGAGCTTTAAGATATTTTGTGTTTTTTTGCCTGAGCAACTCCATAAGCTATTTTAGTATGCAATTTTAGAAATATAATTTTCAAAACTCTAACCCAAGTTTTGCCAATGTTGCAACAATTTTGAAACGTGTCCTAGAGCTCTCCGTCATTGAAGTGTCTTGTCTGGCTGCGCTGGTTCCACCAGTTCTTGTGTTAAAATGTACCTTGATTTTTGAAAGCTTTGCAGTGTAATTATTGCTTAAAGCCTTCAAAAATTAAGGAACTTGTGTGGCTGGCACATGCCGACGCGAAGAATGTACCAAAAGGTAAATGATATGGAAACACGTGGTGGACCTTCCGAGCAGTCACTTGTCGGCAGTTAAATGGGTACAAATAATAAGGTGCCAAATCAACAAGGCTTTAAAGCAAGGGTGACGAACCTATTTGCTATCGCGGGCCACTTTGTCAGTTACCGCTGAGTAAGCGGGCCGCACAACTTTTTAGTCATACTATGAAACCTGTTAAAAACG
>JGI24159J19872_10009256_pt1 | contig 12912 bp, 8 predicted proteins | sample Ectturendosymbi4_FD_19872 | JGI IMG/M metagenome (IMG submission 19872)
GCAGTTCTATTGCTATGCACTGAAGATGATAACAGTTGTTATCGAAACGTTTGCAAGATGTCAGTTGTATCGTTTGCTTTGGCCGTAGTATTTATTATGAACTATCGCTGAACACAATCTTAAACACGCGTAGTGGACGAAAGGTCTGCAAAAATTGGTGAGATGGTTTCTTGAGGCAGACAACAACCCAGATTCCCACCAAAACCTAACTATTACCTTTTGTCCCGTTTAAAAATGTTCCTTGAAATTTGCATGCAAATTAATTCCGCTTCGTGGTATTTGCATTAAGTCGACAAATTAACAAGCAAAAAGTACGCGAAACCACTTAATCTCGTTTGCGCAGGTAATAAAGTGTTCGTAAAATATCAAGCTCAAGGAGGGGGTTTTCAACCCAACCCTCCCTGCCCCTTGCACACGAGTTTGTCAAAAGGTACTTTCTGTCATCCGTTAAAGCTTTTGCTGAATTTGCGTATAATCAAACACCGCTGTTATTGTGAATTGCAGACAGCTGAGTCTGAATTAGAATTGAACTACGCACAGCTAAGTTTGTAGTGCTCTCATTATTCTATGTTTGACGAACCTCACTTCTTAATCTTTGGCATGAAATGCTTTCTACACTTCCGCTATCAGAAATGTTTTTTTTTCGTTTCATAAACTGCTTAATCTATTTTTTTTGAGAACTTTTTACAAATAAGACATAATTTAAGACAACAGCCAGATCAACATTAACCGTGAAGAAACAAGAAAGTTAGACTCTCTCGCGAAACGTTCAAGCAATGAGAAGTAGACCTGTATGTTGACACGACAATCGGACAACTTACTAAGCTAGAACACCACGCAGGCTTTAAAAATTTAGCAGGTGAATCATGAAAACTCGCTACAGCAAATGCAGCTTTAATCTTGCTCACCCATCCACAAGCCTGCATAGATAAAAAGCCATGTAGTTTTATACTGTTTGAAAAGAAGCCCGAGTAAGTAAAACCATTTAATCAGGCACATTGGTTACACAGTCTGTCTCTAGCAATGGATTTTTCAAACTTGTGGAAACATTGCTACAGAGTCACTCGTGCCTCTTTTCAAAGAGTACGAAACCACGTGGCTTACCGCTAACACCAGTCACTGTCTCGCTGCATTTTCTGCCAAGATGGCTGAATTGATGAGTTCAACAGGCACATGCGGCAAACCGTCTACTATCGTAACTTGAAGTCAACTTTTTTGACTTGTTGCTATTGCATTATCACGCAATAAAGACCAGCAGTAAAACAATCCTCTCACAAGTTTGGCAACCTATGTCTGCAGGCAAACGAGCGTACACGAGTGGTCTACAAGCTCGTCACAGCTTGACACCAGAACAGTGAACGTGGATTTTGTGCATTGTGAGTGTCATACCGGAAAATAAACTGTCATTGCAAGAAATAGGTCATTTAATTGGAATTGATCTGCTGTCTTCAGGTTTTCGAGACAATTTTGGTTCTCAGTCCCACTTTCCAGGTGGAAAATGCCCGTTTTGGCCCCCTGCGGACGCCCATGATCGTTCCCAAATAATTGCTTTCACGAAAACTGGAAAACTATCTGACGCCAATTACCGAGTAGTGCAACAAAGGCACATTGACGGAATTACACCGCTATGGCTCAAAACAACGTTGGGAGAATGACTAAGGAGAATTGCTTTGTAAGGCTGGCAGAAGGGTTGCCAGGTCCAAGTGAACCAATACTGCCACACAACTTGCAAAAAAATACCAAATCGCTTAAAAAAATGCCAAACAAGCTGAAACAGGCCGAATGCTGTCGGTTTTGATATTACCAGATGAGTAACGGCAAGAACACAGTGGGGTTCGTGAATAATGCGTTAATTATTAATGTTGCACATAAAGCAACAAACAACTATTGTGCTATAAAGTGCATCACACAAAATTAAAATCGAAACCTTCTTACTCCTTTCTTACCCTTTGATTTCCAAGGCTTTGTCCCTGAAGGCATAGGTAGAACAAAATATGCTACCAACCCTGTACCTTTGCTTAAAGATGCTTGATAGAAAATACCTACGAATGCCTGAAACAATACAGTAGATCACAGTTCATGAAAATACACATACATGTACCATGCCATAGTTTCCAATTTAGCCATATTCAGTGTATTAACCAGTGTTGCTGCCCGCCACTTGCGTTTCTTCAATGAATAGCTATTGCCTTCGGAATCATGTGTTTTATGTGCAGGAAGCTTTATTTCCTTCCGCATGTTTTGCGCTTTCTGTAAGTCCACCTGTGCAGTGTTGTTTCACTAACCTTTTTAGCTATCCTGACTACGGCATGGCCTATGATTAAAACGCAGCGTTGTGACATACCTCACTTGGCTTGGAACTCCTGAGGCCGTAAATGTAAAAAAAAAGTTTCCAGTCACTTGATTCTGGTAACCAAGCATTAGATGAGTCATAATTCCCCAAAAATATCTACTGCTAAAGAAAAATCTAACAAATCTGGCTGTTCTGGTATACACTTATATGAAAATCTGCTACATTGACTCTACTAGTTTAAATCTGTATGGAAACCTGTTAAAATAGCTTTATCATGGTTCAAACTTATATTAAAATCTGCCAAATCTGGCAGCACTGTCATATGCTTGTATCAAAATATTGCTTAAATGGCTGCACGCCTGCACGTGTGATATACACTTACATACAAGCAGGCAGGGCTGGCCTTAAACCGATGCAGCTGCATTGGGCCCCGCGCTTCTGGGGGCCTCGCGCCGTGGTGTTTGGGTAGAGTATTCATTTTTGCCAGATACACCACGCGCTTGAGAATTCAGTAGAAACGCCATATAAATTTCATTGTTAACAAAGAATGCTCTCGTCAGAACTAGCAAATTTCCTTTCGAACGTTAGCAAATGTGCTCGATTCTCGTGTTAGTGCTGTACTGCATATCTTCGCTCTACCACGACTGTAACATGATTGACTGAACACGATAACGTCATAAAATCACTGCTCAGAGGGGCCCCGCGCCTAGGTCCTGCATTGGGCCCCACGGCCAGGTCTTGCATTGGGCACCGCATGTGTTAGGGCCGGCCCTGCAAGCAGGGATGTAGTGCTAATAAAAAAGGGTGGGAACGCTCCGAAAAAACTAGCCATTTTAAAACAGCTTCAAACTCATTTTAAGCAAAACATGAAAAAGGTGTGGGAACGCCGTTCCTACGCGTTCCCGCCTCACTACATCCCTGCATACAAGCATGAAGAATACCAATAATCTGCAAATAACCACACACGTTTATACAGTAGATCCTTTCTTAAAAATAAAAGAACTTGAATACTGTACAACACAACAGCTAACCTTATTTGCATAGACTTTTATGTTTATTTTTCCGAAAACAGCACAGTTTGCTGCTTAAGACACTGTACAACGTGCCGCAGTTTTCGAAGTCTTGCCCAACAAGGTACCGGTGTCCGGTATTGCTCACTGTACAATAACGTGTCGCAGTTTTCGAAGTCTTGATCAAGAAGGTATTGTGTCTCTTGCCCTGTGGTGTCACATAGACAAGAAAGCCGGTTGTATTTTGAAGAATGGGACTGTGGAAGAAAAGAGAGGAAAAATTTCTAAAATTCCAAGTCGATAGCAGTCACCGAGGCAGAGGTTTTAAAAAATGGCCAACAATATTTTTTCATGCCAACACCATCAAAAATTATCAATAAAATGCCAAACTATGACGTACATGCCAAACATCATTTTTTCATGCCAAACCGCTTTGAAAAAGGCCAAATTTCTGGAATTTGGCCTTAAAAATGCCAACCTGGCAACCCTGGCTGGCAGACGTACTCTGAGGAGCGCCTTCATGAATGTTGCGACGGCAGGTATCAGCTTTGGTAACTACATGGGTAGTAAAAAAGGTCCACAAGTGGGCAAATTTGAATGGGAAAATCAATGAACTACGCAAAAGAGTAGCCTACATTAATCATTATTTCATGAGAGGAAGGATCATGCTTTGAATATTTAATTTGTGCGTTAAGTTTGTTAAGCCATTTATCTTCACAGGTATTCAGACAGTTAAAACTGGTTTGTTCTACAAAAGTAATAGTGTGAGCTTCGAAGATTGGTGGTTTATTTATGATGTCTTGGAACACTGAATAGTGGCGATATACGGCCATTTGGCCGCTGTCATCCTATTATCTGGTGTGTTCCACGTACGTCGATGCGATGACCATTTCATGTAAAATTTGTTTGCTGTTTAGCCAACAAACAGCAGACGGCAAAAACGAACAAAATTTAAGTTTGTGACTCCGCATCAGGGTCGTCACCAGCGGGGGTGACAGTAGTGCCCGCCCCCCCATTAAAAATATTTCTTCCCCAGTTGCTGCATACATCCAATATTATATTTAAAAATCATGACGGGCGTGCTCCGCCTCCGCTCCAATTCCAAGTATATCCGCTCCGCCTCCACTAAATCCAAAATAGCAAAGCATACTCCGTCTACAGACTCCGCAAAATTATTTACTCGTATACTATTTAAACATTTCAATTTGTTTATGGAAAATGAAACTCATCTACGGCTCCGCCTCCGCAGGAATTCTCAGAAATCTGCCACCGCCAAATCTCTGCTGAGTCCGCGCCGCACAGCCCGCAATTCCGCTTAGTGCCCATCTTTGGTACAGAAGAAGCATCTTACAACAGAAGCATCTTTGGTAGAGGGTATGTTACACAAGTCACCACATCAATATTATAATTTGCACAGGGGTCAAATTTTGTTTCAGTGGGAAAGTTTATAATTGTCTTTTTTTGTGAAACAATCGACAACATGATTTTTGTGTTTTCCATGGCAACCAAAACGTGCACTGTGCTTGCAAGGCCCTGACGCCTCTTGGGTTTGCTTTTCTGTCAAGCAAGGTGCTTGCAGTTGCTTAGTCTTTGCCCAATTGTGGTAGGACTTTTGTAGTTCTTTCTGTGATAGAGTTCGCAGGTGGGTAAATGATGTAGCACAAACCTGCGGGTCATCATTCACAGATGGTGTAAGAGCTAGGCGTGAAGCGAGCTTGTCAAAAATTTGTGTAAAGACGTTTCGACATTTTTCTCAATTTTCATGAAGTGGTATTTCTTTGTTATTGATTGTATAAGTAAAAGTTTATTACGTCACACAAAACGCATCAAATATACATAAATAAACAAACTGTTTGTACCAACTTTGTGTTTTAGTTTGCAAGAGTTGCAACTTTGTGTTTTAGTTTGCAACAGTTGCGTTGCAGCATTTCCCAAAATGCTTACCACATCTGTCATCACGAGAGCAACCACTGCTACTCGTGCTGGATGTGTTCAGCGTACGATGGGTCAAACAACACCCTCCTCAGGGCGTAGCAGCAGAAATGCTGCCGAAGACGACCCACGACCCAACATACTCTAGCTGAATACCGAGAGGCTCACTGGAAACAAGATCTCCGTCATTGAGCAGCTAGCTATAAGAACAAGGCTTTCATCATCGTCCCACAGGAGAACCACTGCACAAGTGCAGACAAGCTAGTGATTCTCAGCTTCTCACTACCTGGGTCAATCCTGAGCAGGAATCACGGCTTTGCCACGTTTGTTGGAATGGTCACTGGGCGATCAGTCTCCAGAACAATCAGAGACTGAGTGGTTGTGCGTAGACGTCGCAAGATACAAGATCATTAACGTCTACAAACCTCCATGCTCGCGACTCACTCCAACGACCATCCAGGGGTTTCCACACCCCAGTCTGTATGTTGGCGACTTCAACTGCCAGCATGTTAACTGAGGTTACAACATCCCCGTGAGAGCCTGGATTCCTGGGCAACAACCTTGGACTGTTGTACAACCCAAAGGAAACAACCAGTTTCTTCTCTCGCTTTTGGAACGTCGGCACCAATCCAGACCTGGCCTTCGCGGGTTTCGACCAGGACAGCCGACTGCTGGACAGACGTGTTCTAGGAAATTCCCGTTGTCACAACATCGGCCCTCCCTCACAAGGCCACCAAGATTCAAGGTTCCTGCCCACAGCGATCCGGTGAAGCGTTAGAACTTTCGCAAGGCCGATCGGAAGCGCTTTTGCCTTCTCACAGGTGAATCCGTTGAGAGATTGCCACCTTCGGACACACCAATATCGAGAGGGCATACCAGGATTTTTGTAAGAGCCTGCTATCTGCGGCAAAACAATCTATCCCACGTGACCGTCGCAAGAACTATGCCATGCTGGGGCAAAGAGTGCGAGACCCTCTCGCTCCTTCATCCAAGCCCTAGTGGGGACTGCCTGTGACAGAGCCGCTTCGTCCCTACTATCTCGACTACAACAGAAGAAGCAGGAACGATGGGAGGAAGCTGTCAACTCCATCGACTTCTCGCACTGTAACCGCAAGGCGTGGAAAACAATCAACAAGCCTACTGGCAGGCATCCACGCTCGTCTCACCTGTGCCCCGTCTCGGAAAATTCCATCGGCTCGCAACTCGTAAAGAATGGGGCACACAGGACCGGCAGCCGCGAGTCCACCAGGCTCGTCAACAAGGAGCTGCACGACCCATGGAAGATTCCAACACATGAGGGTCACAGTATCTCCGAACCCTTTAGGCTGGAGGAGTTTGCTGCTGCCTACAGACGTCTGAAGGAGTCTCCAGGATTGGATTTCATCTTCCCGGAGTTTATACTCCACGCCGACTCCCAAATCTTGGTTTTGCGACTTCCTCACTTCCTCCCAAATCTTGGTTTTGCGACTTCCTCACTACCTGCATGCAGAGTGCTGCGCTCCTGTTTGGTGCCGCAGTGCTCATACCCTCGTCATCGATACCGTCATCAACGACACCTTGCGAATTGTGACTGGATGCCTGCGTCCTACACCAGCGGACAACCTTTCAATCCTCGCAGACATCCAACCTGCTGAACTTCATTGCAATGGAGCCACACTCTCTCTAGGACGCCGTGCCATGGAGCCTGGACACCTGCTCCACTCAGCGCTCACCGCTCGATGAGTGCAGATGCACGGCGCCTCAAATCAAGACACCCATTTGTACTCGCCGCAAAACAACTCAGCAGTTCATCTGACAGCAACAACATACGCGCGGCGCATTGGGCGGATCATCAATGGAATGGGAAGTGGGCGGACAACGCCACAAGGCTCCGCATTTTCATTTTAGACACCGGTACTCAGAGACGTATCAGCCGCACTCCATACGCCCCAAGTAGGGGGCCCACGCTGTCACAGGGGGCCCAAAATTAAGTCCCGTCACCACTTAGCACCCCAGAAAAAGCCTCCACCCCCAAATTGAAATATGATACATTAGAATTAAGGGAATTTAGGGGGCCCTTTGAAAGAATAGTGCATTCCAGTTTCTTTGGGCCCCTTTGAAAGCAATGTATTTTCACGTTACAACTGCCGTTGGGGGCATCTTTGAAAGCAAAGTAGCCTACTTATACATTGCAATTGCTGTTGGGCCCCTTTGAAAGCAAGGTAGGCTACTTTACACATTACAGTTGCAAAGAGATGCCTAAAGCAAGTGCCTCGCTTGCCTTCCCTTAAACACACCAATGCATATAATCCTGACAATGATATAGGAGAATTTGAAACCGATTGAACACGTTCTACTTCATCTGATATGCGTACTTTCTCACCTGATGTGCGCATGTAAACACAAATGTACAGTTTTCTTTATATTACTGGACACATTGAAGTTGTTGATGAGTTTAACACTTCGAAAAACGCAGATATCACGCGATTTTTCATGATAACCTAGACACACAGGTCGACTAAAAAACAGACCCAGGTAGAAAAAACCTCAGTGGGAGCCCTGGTCCCATGCGCCAAACCGCCTACTCCCATAACTTGAAGTGAACATTTGAAGATTTATTGCCGTGTTGCTGTTACGCAATAAAGACCAAGAGTATAACAATCCGCTAGCAAGTTTCGCAACCTGCCTCTGCCGGCAAAGGGAGAGCACTTGCGCTAAGCGTGTCGGGGACCTCGCGGTCACGAATTTGCCCTGATGGGCCTCGCGTTCATTTATCCGGCCCTGCCTACGTGCCTAGTTGTATACGTTCAGAAGAAAGACTTCCACTTGATCAACGTATTTTGTGTAATGATTGTTACAAAAAAATGTAGGCTACTATGCCTAGACCAGGTAGTCTCTTATTTTGCACTGCACAGCAGCAAGATACCTTTGATGCTTACGAGAAAAGTTGCACATTTGCGCAGCCTGCTGTTCAGACAGCCAGATGGAGTTAAGTGTGTAGTTAGAAGAGTCTATTTCGGGGGTGTCCCAAAACACAGTAGTGCTGTTAGTGGGTTATGGACGTTAACCGTTGCGTCCACGTAGGCCTTAGTCTATGTTGGTTAACATTTATGGTCGATTTGAGATACAACATATTATTAATCTAAACATGTTCCATGCACCAGGAGATTAACAGTCCAGACGTCAGCAAGGTTTATGCAAGCGTATTTCGCCCAGTAAAAAGCCCAATGCGCACGCTTTATAAGCATATTACACTTAAGCTCATGGTAAAGCTTCTCAATTTGCGCTAGTGAAAGAAAATGTTCACTGCGGCGCACATGCTTTGACCGGCCTCATGTTTGCTCCTTCGGTAATAATGTTTTGATAACTGAAAGATAGGATTGATTCTGCTTTCCTGCAAAATTTTCTTACATTTGCATTTGATTACGACATCTCTAAATAATCGCCGTCAATTAAATGACAATGATTTACGACCCAATTCCTGTCGTTAGCTGGTTCAAAAAATTTTAGTTGGAAACTACGAGCCCATTATGGGTAATTACGGGAAAATATTTATAATTAGTTTGCACAATCTGCAAATGCTGTTCATGTTGTGAATTAAAAATAAATTTTCAGAATGTCTAATCCCCCTGCACAAATAGGAAGGCCTCCAATGGAAGACTTTCTGGCAACGGTTCTGCCCAGGCCCGCAGACACGGTGAGGCATTCGGGGGCAGTTGCGCCCAAATCTTTTAGTGTCCCCCGAAATTTTGTTGTGCTCAGAAAAATTTGTTTCAAACATATGTTAAATATTAAAATCTTTCCCCCATAAAAATGTATTTTGCCCCTCCAAACCTTAAAACCTGGCTACGGACCTGGTTCTTCCAAAATTGTGTCTGCGATTAGAATATTTTGTTTTGAAGGCTATTCGGCCTCGAGATGTAGCATAACGTCTGAAACGTTTTTTTTTTTATAAATCACAATTAGGGGGGCCCTTGTAAAGACTTTTGGGGGGACCCATGGTTGAGCTGATACGGCACTGCCGGTACCCACACTCCCCGAATGACCTTCCCAAGAAGAGCCTGGGTTCGGATCAACCGCCTCCGCACCGGTGACGGACGTTTCCGCTCCTGTTTGTACGAGTGGGGTATGGCCTCTGCGGCCTGTGAGCGTGGTGCAGAAGAACAAACCGTCGACCATGTTTTCCTTCAATGTCCAATCGATCGACCTGCCCATGGACTGCATGGCCTGACGGTTCTGGGCGATGAGACAATCGAATGGCTGCTCAACACCTGCCCCGAAATCTAGCGCGGCCAAGCAGTGGATAAAAGAAGAACTCGCCCAAAAGAAGAAGAAGAGTTGCTAAGTACTTGAATCACTTGAATATTTGGGCAAAAGAAGGTATTTCGCATATCTGCTTTGGTAATTGTACACAGAGGTACAGTAATCGAGTATACTGTAAAGCAGTGTTTTTCAACCAGTGCGACGATACGCACTGGTGCGGATGAGAAAACCGTGCGGGGCGGATTACAAACACTATGCACATGGGCGTCGGAAGGATTTTTTTCCAGGGGTGCACTAGGAGATTTTTCCTAAAATTTTCCAGGGGGGGGGCTAAAAGTAGTGAAACATGATTTTTTCAACTCAAAACTAAGAAAACAACCTTTTTTTCTGAAAATTCAAAAATTCAGGGGCGGCTAAGACCCTCTGCCCTCGCCCTTCCGACGCCCATGACCGTGCGGACGAGTGCGGATGAGAAAACCTTGTGTTGTTGTAAACATATTTTTAAAAATCCTCTATTTAATCATCTTATTGTTTTTTTGTAAAATACGGTACCGCGAACAACGAAAAGTTGGCACACACTGCGCTCATACTGTAATAGTTCGAACATCTCAACAAACAAATGTATTAGAAGTTACTGGCAGCTACTACGAAACTTTTTATCTGCTTGTTCCATTGTTACGTAATCATAGAAACTAAAGATGTACAACTGCCAGGCAAAGCTGAGCTCATACCAATATTTTGTTGCTCCACCAGTTGCACAAGACCATCGTAGCAATTTTATCTGTGTGCTGAGTTATGAGTTATCTGTTTTATCCTCCTGCTGGCATAGACACCATTGCAGCCAGTATCTTTGCAAAATTGGCCGATCACTTTTCAGAGAACAACGTGTGATGTGGTTGAAATGCGAAACCGGAGCCGTATCAGCCGGACAACAGAACAGGAGCGATGCCAAAAATAACATCTTGAACTCACTGGCAGCCGTAATTCATAAAAATAGACGTATGCGACCGGAAATACCAAAAATGTTGTGCGCCATTGACCTAGAGCTTTTAATATGAATGATACATGCCACATATATGTCTTCAGAGAAGGAAGTAGCTTCAGGCCTACCTCAGCTAAATATGAGGTTTCTTGCGGATAGTGTAAAGTTCTTACTTGTGATGTAGATCTTGATCTTCTTGCCCAGCTATTATCGCATCAGACTAGATCATTTCAACATTACTACACAGTAGCACCTACCTTGCACCGGACACGTGAAAACAACAAGACAGCCTAACTCCGAGGCCAATGACAGGCAAGTATCCGCAACAGCACAGTATTAATGTTACAGACAGTAACGCTGGAATGTGAATGGAACGCCAAACCTCAAGAGCTCTTAGGCAAATGCTCAAGAGTACTGAGCCTAGGGGCGTAACGAGGTTAGATGACGCCCGGTGGAAGAAGCAAGTTTGGCGCACCCATGTTCAAACCTGAGGTCTTTCGGAAGCACATTTTCTGTATTGAGCATTGTTGTGACATTGTTGGGACTTTTCTCGGCCATCGGCAGTGATTCGGCGCCTTCCCGCAGTGATTCGGCTACCCCATAGTGATTCGGCGCCCGGGGAATTGTGCCCCCTTTCCCCCCCTTGTTACGCCTCTGACTGAGTCCGCTGGTTTTTGAGAACGTTTTTGCACAGCTTATAGCGTACTTCTTTCAGTTGGCTTATTAAGAACCAAATTTCAAGTACCACCTTTTCCATTTTCAAGTTTATGGAAACTTGGTAGAGGAAAATATAATGTATCAACAGCTACAGAATTTGTAGAGCGAAAGCTTGTCGCATAAAGTTTTTTCGGGAAGATTTGGGCAAAATATCCTTTACACCCCAAAACAGTGCCTGCTCCTACACCTATAATCTTTGATGTCGCTTTTTGGGGGACGCAGTGTTTTTTCACAATTTGATGCCATGGCTATCGTGTCATTTGTCGTATGTCCAAGTTTGAGCGGATTGCTTTCTCTTTAAGTCGTTTTAAGTTTGTGTGGTAATCAAAGAACAAACCGAAGGCGCGTCAGGGCCTTGCCAGCACTATGCGATTTGTGATGGCCATACGAAAACATAAAAAATCCATGGCGTTTCACAAATGCTGACAAAAAATAAAACTTTCCTGCTGAACCAAAACCCAAAACCTGACATAAGAGCAAATGGTATTTGTGTGGTGACTTGTGCGATATGCCATCAAAATTTGCAGTTATACGTTGGTCAAACACTGAACAAAATTTCCACGAGATGTGGAAAATTTTTCCACGTGTAGTTGGCTCAGACGCGTTTCTGGGCTTAGGCCACCTAATCTCAACTAAATTCGTATGTCTGCCTGGTCCACACATTCCGGGAGACTCAGTCTTCAAACTATCGTCCTCCTGCCGTCTGTACCTAGGATGTCCGTCAGCAAACCTGCGTATCCAAGTCCACATCTACCCAGAGACTAGGACCTACTTGCTTTACCTCGCCAACGTTCATCAGACCTAACTGGTAGGACTGGGAAAAGCCCGAAACCCCAGCCAAAAATGAGTCTTTTCTCTTCTTTGCCCAAATTTGCTTCTGTATATTGCGTCTCTTATTACCTAACATTTGCAATTGATACGGTGTCCCTTCTTCAGTAGATGCACAGCACGAAATAGCCACCTCAAAACAAGAAAAAGTAACGCTTCTGCTTGGATAAAGCCCGAGGAAAACACAACTGTTTTGCGCAAAATGCGATAGCATTACACATTTGAGCAACAACACACTAATCACAAGTTCATAAAATCAAAACACAACCATAATCATAACAAAAGTGCGTTTTTAAACTGATTTGTTTGTTTCTTCCGTTATTCAACTTCAGTTAAATTTAATTGATTAGGGTTTTATCTAGCTTGGGTAAAACTTACCAAGAGATCGGCTCCTTGGCTCGCATGGAACTCAATACACGAAATTCGTCCAAATTTCTCAGCAGCCACCCAACGTTGGTTTCTCAGATTTATTGCAAGAGTCCGACTTGTTTTTCGAATCTTACGTGGGCTTCTTGCACGTCTCTACAAATGTTTGTTTCGTTTTTGTTTCATTTGCTTTCTAATCTTTCCTCTCGCGACTCGCACAGGAAAGATTTTTGGTGACGCAAAGCTCACGCGTCTGCGCTATCTGCGTGACCAGAGCTCATTGGCGCAACTTGAGTAATCCTATTTTTTCTTTACAGCGGGTGCGCGGAGAAGTGTTGTGTGACGTCAGGTTTGAACAAGGCCACCTGTTCACCTTCGATGCCTTGTGTAGCGGAACAATCACATTGTTCTCTACATGTAAAAGAACTTAAAGTCACAACGACTTGAAGGACAAGCTGGAAACTAAAGTATAAAACTACCGAACAACTGCTAGATTGTGCAGTTACTGGAAGACTGAGGTACAGCTACTGAAAGGCTGAAAA
>JGI24159J19872_10009259_pt1 | contig 12907 bp, 13 predicted proteins | sample Ectturendosymbi4_FD_19872 | JGI IMG/M metagenome (IMG submission 19872)
ACATTACCTGTAGTTTGATGTAATATGCCCGTGCTTTATTTTCGACGAAAAGAGGGAATGTAATGTTGTGACGTCAGTCTTGTAATGTCACGAGTTCCAGACACGCATGGAATGTTATGCTACCATATATGATCATAGTACACCGAGCGTAAAGCATGTGAGTTTTCGTGTGACAAGGCAGTTTTGCATTTGGAGTCGAACCGTGACGTATGTCTACTGTTTTCTGTTAATACAAGTTACGCCCACAGTGTGTCAGAGTGTTAACTGTATTGTGAACGCGTGCTGAGCCATCTGCTAGTCAGTACAAGTGTGGAGACATTACACATATATCTGGTAGAAAAGGTTTCGTGAAATTCATGAATGTAAGCAGTGACCACATTGACCACAAGTGTGTTGTTCTCGTGAACTGTTTGACTCCTTGAAGAAACGCATCATATGGCGTTATAGAATCACACCTGTTAACAGCAGAATGGCGTCAGAAACACCGAGGGGTTTTTAAGTTCTTGTGCTGAAACAGAGTTGTTAGCTTCATCAAAACTACGTTAGGACAACTCACAGCTGAGCCATGATTACGTACTTTCAAACAGAAGTGTTTTTTATGTTCAGGATTGGAGCTTAGCTATAGAATACGTAACTAATCATTGTGCGGCTGTGGAGTGGAGAAGTTTTTCGACTTCTTGGTAATTTTCGTATCTGATTTTTAATTTCCGATTATCGAGTACGTCGCTTCAAATGAATGTTTGCAGCGAGGTTGCTTGGAAACGGAATGAAGCATTTAGATAATGTCGCTGGTGGCAGCAGAAGATTGCAAATGAAGTTTCAAAATGCTGGAAATGCACTTAAAGTGCTTTTTGATACTTCTGATAGAAAAACTGTGACGATGCACGGTTGAGTTGACTTGTTTTGCGCCGAAGGTCATCGCTCATTTTTCTTTGAGCAAACATTGAGATCGAACACAGCATAGATTACAGCTTCAATAAGGTAATTGCTTGGTTTGATCATTGCAATCGGTTAAGTCAATCTTGTTCATTATTATTTTTTCATTGCAATTTGTTTTGGACATAGCCCAGGAACCTAGATGAAGAATTTGCGGACACACTGACTACATTTTTTTGCCAAGCATGTATATACAAAGTTACGCTGCCGGTTTATTCATGTTTACCGAAACGTTTGTTGAAATTGAAGCGAGTATCGAGGTTCACAATGATTCAAGAACGTCTGCCAATTTATAATGAAAGTTTAAAACCATAGTATTTCTCGACTCTGTTGGAGATATAACGGCGATTATCACCAAAAAACACACAATACTTAATGCCTCATGCATTATCCGCTACCGACGAAGAGCAGTACTTGCCTCATGCGGCTGTACGTACGACAACTGACGCAACAGCTTCATAATTAAAGATCTGTGTGGTTGGATGATCTGTGTTTTTTAAAGCCACTGGAGCATTTCGCAGGCGGTGTGCCTTTTTAAAAGCCCAATGAAAGATTGCAAATATCCTCAATGCTGGAGATGGACGTTTTGGCACTGTTGGCAAACAAATTGTAGTGATACTTGGGTTTGTAGACTTTTTTCTTACACTGAAAATTTGTTATTGTTGTTAAAATATATCTGCAAAAAACAGAAAAGACGGAATTCGATTACGTTACTGCAACATCAATGAGGAGTCTTTGTTTGATGGATGTAGAAACGTGTGTTGATCTAGTAATTTAAATTTCTGAGCATGACTAAAAGTCTATAGAACAATCATTAACGAACATGTTGACGACAAGTCTGTAGTTATCGTCTTGACATACTGAGTTGCCATGACCGTCTGTCCTTGGCCAATGAAACCTTTGTTCTAAGTGGAAGTGTAGTTTGATTTTGACTAACATATAGGGGTATTTGTTGATCCACCGTGAAAATTTAACACCACCGCAATTTGTTTCAAACAAAGTGGTTATTTATACGCAATTGCCTCAAAAATCACCTAAAAAATTATTTTGCTCATACATTACCTGTTGTCTTTGAAAACGTTGCATTGCTTATGTTGTGAGCTTCCTAGGCCTGATTGTTGTAGGATGGTGGAACAGCTTGCTCGGTACAGATGTTGTTTGAAATCGATGCAGCACGAGGTTTCTTTCGGGATTACACTTTCTGAAAGTTCCTAAAAGTTTTGCACTGATGAAACAGCTCTGTTTCACAAATACCATGATTTGACGGGAAAACCACCGATTTCGCAATGTTTTGAAGTTACCTTTGTAGAAAAACTCAAATATATCTATCTCGAGGTGTGTGAGGATACGTGGCTTAACAAAATCGATTCGGAAATTATTATTTAAAAAATTAGTTTTTCCCAAATCCAAGTAGTTGCGTTTTACTCATGCCGTTCTTCCTGATGCATGATTTCTCGTTCTGCGTTTTGACTTGATATTTTCTTATCTATTTGGTGCGAGGATGTAACTTGCTTTCAGGTGATCAAAAGTTTTTGCATTTCCGATAAAATGCAGAGTGGACGTTTGTGATGGGGCTTGTCTAAACCAGAAATCACCACGTGTGGGTTAACCTGATATTTGCTCGTGATACGAACTGCGTTTGAAGCGAAGAAAAAACTGCTCGAACTCCAGCCATTACTACTACAATCATTATGACGCTGTGACTCTATTCTATAGTGGCAACACAGTTTTGACAATGAGAACCGAAAGAGCGTATGCGTTGCTGAAGTTAAAGGCGCGCAACGACGAACTGAATTCACCTGTGTTTGACCTGGTCACCGAATTTAATGTTGCGCTCTTTCTAGGGTCAAAGGGTTTGTTACATTTTTAGTGTCGTCTTTAAGCATCACTTTAATTGACAGCATTTGATAGATCGCGCTGCCTTTCCAGGCTGAACGACTTTCGTTCCCCACTTGTGTCTGTCAGCGCAGCTCGTGAGCAGGTTTCTGCAATTTCGTAATCCCCTAAGGGCCTAAGTCCACGAGCACAGTCATGAGTTATGACCGTACATTTCGTTTTTTCTGTTCTTTGCTTCGTGTAAGAACGCCATAAAACTGCCGCTAAGTCTATTTCCCATGAGTGACGTTTTCGGCTCTGAAGTGCATCGTCCAAATTCTGCCATGCGAAGCAGCAAGCTTTCTGATGAACTAATGACCGAAAATCTAAGCTGTGGAAGTCACATCGTCTTGGCACGTGCGCTTTGTTATTGGTTGTTGAAGAATTACCGCGCAGTTGCAGTTCGCCACTCGGCATTGTAGTTGTGTAGTTGGATGGCAACCGCGTCATTAAGCTCGTATTTACTTAACTGTAAATAACAGCAGTTGTGTGCGTTTCTCTAATTGTTATTTTTTTGTCGCACGCTCGGATAACTGATAGTGAGGTCTGTTCGCTCAGTTTAGCTGATCTTGGTAGACGCTTAGTTCTGTTTCTGCTGTGTTTCAGAAACCGTAATCGACGATCAATCGCTGTTAAAGCTTCTGGCTTAAATTGTGACATCAAGTGTTTGCGCTAATCATCTTCCGTTCAATAGCATTTGTTGTAGGAAATACGAGGCTGCAGCTCTCATTATATCAGCGGAATTTGTGAGGTGTCAGATCAGGCGAAAGGTTGTCGGATACGCGTTGACAGCGTTCACAATGAAAATTCGTCCATGTGAAACAGGTCGCTAAAATTCAATTTACGTGGAAATCGGATTGTCTAAGGAAAATCCAAGAAATCATAAACAAATAATATGTGTAGGAATCAACTTGGGTTGAGAAATGTTGCAACAAAAAAGAAAATGCTAAACAAAATGAGAAAATTTTGCACATCATTTATTGAATATGGAAAAATACTGGAGCCCTTTGTGTCATTTTACGTCTCTACAACTATTTCCTCTTGGAAAGAAGTTCTTTCTTTCCATCAAAATCTAAACAATCGACGAACTTGGCTAATAAAATCCAAATACTTCCCGTCTTTCTGGCAGACGAAACCTGGTAGCTTCATTGCCCAAAATCGTGGCTCCTAGTTAAAATTAAACAGCAACATTGAAACTAAATGTTTGCTAACAACGTGCAATTATGAAAATCATTGTCACGGGTATATCATTTCATTTCGAATTAGTTTGTAAGACGAGAAGTAATAAAAATGTTACATAGTAAATTATCACTTTTTGCCAACGCAATTGAAAGCGTTAAAAGTTTGTCAATATTTTTAGGCCTGGCAAAAACAACAGATTTGATAGCTGTAGAATTTCAACTGAGGTGAGTCGCAAATAAGAATACATCTACCTTGATTACAAATCTGCTGAGGTGCCGTGTTGCAACTGTTTGACACCTGCTCCTCAACTGCAGTAGTAATCGCGCCCTGCTGACATATTCATTATGCATGGTGGTCATACTACCAAGTTTCCCGAGAGTTCAACGCAACTTGGCTGGACTCGACTATCTTTCAACTCTCCGGTGCGTTTTATCAATTGCAATTGTAAATGATTTTATTGAACGTCTATGTTAAGACCTAACGTATGAGATGAAAGAATAGAAACACATAAAATATATCACGCCATTTTGTTATCAAAGAGAAGCGATCACTTAAAGTAACGCATTGCTTATGCACACCAATACTAACGCAAACGCGCAGCCTCAATTCACACACGTTTCTAAATCAAGTACGAGTTTGACATGAACGCATTCTTGTGTTTACCATAAGACCGAATTTGTATCTGGAACCACGTAAGGTATTTCGAAAGTAGTAAACTCGTTCTCCACTAAAAGTCTGAAAACCTGTCAAAATTAAGGGAACGCAATGGCAGGTTATGACCTCATCGCATCACATGAAGCAATCATGCTTCACCAGGGTACAGAAAAATAATCCAAAATTAAGAGAGACCGCTTTTATCAGAAACGAGTAAAAAACTAACATACGAATCAAAAGTTAAGACAACTGTTTCATGTTGGTTCACCGTACAATTTTCGGGTTGGCCATTTGGCCTTCTTAGCCGTTTTCAGGGTCGTTTGGCCGAAAATTTTTTGTGTTGGCCATTTTTGAAAATATGTTTATATTTCAAGGCCCAACTCTCAACGACAACACCTTTTTTCAAAGAGCTTTTTTCAACAACAACACCTTTTATCAAAGTGAAATCACTTGTGTGTACGTTTCGCCTTGTGTAGTGAAAGTGAGGCAGTGTAGGTGTGAGTGTGCTGTGCGATTATGCTAGCCGCGTTGTGCAGACCGTACAGTCTAAGCTGTCATGCGTGCACTTATACCTGTTTATCGTTGTCAGCAGCTGTTCGACCTATGGAAGGTCCCAACACCTGAAGGATACAGTATCTCTGAACCTTTCAGGCCAGAGGAGCTTGCTACCACAGTCAGGCGCCTGAGGCCTGGAAAGTCTTGGGGTCTGGATTCCATCTTCCCGGATTTTATACTTCACGCCAGGTCGGCTCTCAAATCTCGGTTTTGCGATTTCTTCACTTCCTGCATGCGCCAACTCAAAATTCCAAAGATCTAGAGAAGAGCAGTAATAGTTTCAATGCCTAAGCCGGAAAATCCATTGGGGGCGCAAAGAGCTACCGCCCTATACCCCTTTTATGTGTCCCCTTCGAAATCCTCGAGAAACTCATCTACGCTCGCGTCGAACCACCCTTCGACCCATTGCTCCCACAGGAGCAGTCGAGTTTTCGACACGGAAGGTCGATAGTACGTATGGTATGGTTTAATCGTGCATTTTTGTGACTCAAATCACGAAATACCACCAATGCAGCAACAAGAGGAAATACTATAACATCAAATATCACTAATTGATCACGTGGTGATGAAAATATAAAAGTTAAGAATTTTCAGGTTTCTCAGCTTAGAAATCGTGTTCTAACATGTTGAATCACAAAGGGGTGGCGAAGACCACCTGGGTCAATTTCTCAGCCAGCCCTGCTGCTAGCACAAACCAAATTTTAATTGAAGACGTTTTACAAGAAGTAATAAACGCAATAAGAAGCATCAAATCAACGTCAGGTAAAATAAGCATAAAAATAACAAAAAACATTTGGGAAAAGCATGCCTATGTACAGAGGGTGGGGTAAGCAACTATAGAGGTCGCATCAGCGCAATATTACAGAATGTGACAAGCATATAAAACTAAGATCAAAAGGAATTCTGGCAAGATAGCAGGGCTTTTTTACATTTTTTGCGAAATTAATAAGGCGAAGACGATTTCAAATTTTCTGGAATGTTAGACCAAATTTTCGGAACAATATACTGTAAAGAAAGCTGACCTAGAGATTTTTTCATTCTGGGTAAATCATATTTTTGCAGAAAAGCAAGTTTTGTTCGATATTTGTGGACTGATGCAATCTCAGCAAAATAGTTATCAAAGTGATTAGGTAATCCACCATTATAAAAGGGGTGCATCATTTTGCCAACTGACAATTGAAATAAATCAGGTATTCCTAAAATTTTATGCTTGAAATAGAGTACAGTTGTTTTAGTTTTGTAATATTCAAGTGTTCTCATAGCTTTATTCTGCAATCGAATTAAAGGGAGTAAAGTCGTCTTGTTGGCTCTTCCCCAGTTAAGTATTGAATAAGTTAAATAGGAATGGAAAAGAGCAAAGTAAGCAGATTTGAGCACTGAAATCGTGATATAGCGTTTTAATTTGAACAATATTCCATATGATTTAAAGAGTTGTGTCACCAACTTTTCGCTTTGAGGCTTCCAATTAAGTTTATCATCAAGTTTAACGCCAAGATATTTTAAGCTGCTTTGTTTTGATATTGGGTGATGACTAATTGAAACTGAAAAATCGATATTGTTACGGTTGTTCATGACCATGAACCTGCTTTTAGAACAATTGATACACAATTTGTTAGCACGAACCCAGTGATCGTTTTTTTGAGCTCATGGTTAACTGGTTTTTCTAAGATTTCGTGTTTTTTCGGCAATATATTGCCGACATTGTAACATTTTGAAAATGGATGATCAAAACGAATATTTTGAAAACACTGCTGAATCCCTTCCAACACCGCTGTCCAATATTTTTACACCCCTAACCAGAACTGAGGCACCCTGCAACAACTGCACAAAGAAATTCAAATTTTCTACTAAATCAACATCTAATTTGATCACGGATTTGTTTCTCCTCGTGCAAAATTTGCCGTAAATTGTATATTCCGTCTATTTCCTATTTGATGACTTTTTCGGCTCTTAAGTGTATAGCCCAAATGCTGCAATTCGAAATAGCGACCTTTCTTCAAAACTTAGACCGAAAACTTGAGCTATGGCGCTCTCATCGTTTTGGTACATACATACTCTTAATTTTTGTTGTTGGAGAATTAACACGTATACGTGCTAGTTTGCAGTTCGCCAATGAGCGCTGAAGTTTTAGCTGATTGGCAGTCGTGCGTTTGAGTTGCATGTTTAATTTACTGTAAGTAACTACAGTTGTGTACTTGCCTAATTCTTAATTGTTTGTCGCGCGCTCGAGTGACAGTAAGGTCTGTTCACTAAGTTTAGACTGCGCTGGTAGAATGTTGAATCTTGTTTCTGTTGTGTTCTAGAAACCGGATTCGAAGATCAATGATTGTTCAAACCATCAACCGTTGTTGCTTTCATTGTGACAAGTTTTTGCGCTGATAATTTACTGTTGTGTAGCACCATCTGTAGGAAATCAGAGACTGCAGCTCTGTGGAGACGCGGAATTAGAGAGGTGTCAAATTAAGCAAAAATTTGTTGGATGCGGGGTGAAAAACATAGTGAGTGCTATTCTCTAAAACTCGCGAAAAGCCTGTTCTGGAGCCACTTCTGGTATGATTCCACATGTCTGCTTGTAATATTTTCACATTCTTGAAATAATTTTTTAATTCAACTTGTAGCCAATTCCAAGCGTGAAAGTAATTGTAATTGTAACTGGAATTTGATGTTTTCAGCACAGAATAATTATAATTGCAATGTAATTGACAACATTGAAGGCGTAATTGTAATTGAACTGAAATAATGTAATTGATCCAACTTTGTTGTTTACGATCCTTACCTTATTTTCATTTCTCACCTTGGTTTTTAAGTTGCATAAAGCACACTTAATTTTGTCCTCGACAAAATTTTGTTTGTAACATTGTACTTCATATTTTGCGGCAAACAAAACGCAAGGAAAATATTTTTTGCATAAAATCAGCTTAGCGTTGTTGCATTGCACAATACTCTCAAAGTAGAATTTTAGTAATGAAACCAATCTTTGCGAAGAGAAATACTCATGAAATTATGCCCCAGACGCAATCCTAAGCCTATTTTGTTGAATGGAATTCGTAAATAATGTTAAAATACGCTTATAACAGAAACATAGGGAAATTAGCTTTGTGAACGTGCTATAAAATTGATTTTGCACAGTACTCTGGCTAGGTATAAAGACGCAATGCATGAAGCTTGTCTTTGGATGCATTCAAACGTTCTGGTAACAAAAGACCTATTACTACTCAGTGTAAAAATGTCTTATCAAAAACTGTAATATAAAACAAAGCATTTTTATGAAACGTTTTCTCTGCCACGATGAGCATCTTCATTGCAGAAATGCATGGAGTCGTATAACGCTGCACTGATGCACATGAAGTTTGTCCTGCAAACCAAACTGTTAGTGAAAGGCAAAATGTTCAAACTTGTTAAGGCATTTCGACAGCTCACTGGGAATACACACTTAAAAGTTTGAACAGAATATTCAAATACTTGTACCTTGAAAAAAAAGTGTGGCGTGGTGCTAATGAAAACTCACATTTTTGGGAATGTTATTCTAACTTCAGTAACCAATACTGTAAAAAACATTAAATAAGATGTCTGAAGCCGGTCTGGGTGTTCCAAGCGCAACGCTTGCAAAAATTGTTTGCATATAACTGTGAAGAAGCAGAAGTAAACGTCGCTGACTTTGAAGACTGAACGAAGGACTCTCCTGTGTCCTGTTGGCTTGCAGCACTCACTCCTCATCTGTGAATGTTCTGTGATCTTCCAAAGAGGGATGATTCACTACAACAGTAACAGAGTTTAAAAGACACCTACAAAAACTCACAACTTGTATTCGCAAACTGCTTGCATTCTAACTATAGTTAACAACTTTTTCGAAAATGCGACGGATTTACAAACAACACGTTTTGTTTGTTGTCTTAGCAACCATGTGACTTAGCAGCACCTGAATCGTGTGCCTCCCGAAGCATCTCTAGTGTGTGAATAAAAAGAAACTTCAAACCATCTTCAATCCCTATAACAATTATGGGGGAAGATTTTATCCAAAAAGTTCTGAAAAGACCTTAATCAACAAAAGAAAATGTACTCATTCATTTGTATTCTTTTATTTTCATAAATTCATTTGTATTCTTTATATATTTATTTTCCTCTGGGCCGCTTTCTCGTGGGTTTAGCCAGCAGGACTTGCTGCGCAGACTTTCGTGGGGTATTCTGGATACATATTTAAACCAACGCTGGGATCTCACGATTCGGTGGAGAAATGGCTCGACTTTCAGTGTTCTGCGAATTTCACAGCTGCGCACTTTTTCGCGAAGTGTCACACCGTGGACTCTTTGCAAAGATCCCATGTCTGCCGCTTGCATTTGAGAGGACAGTTTTTTCAGTCATGATCCCAGATTCATAACCATCGGTAAGGATCCGAACAAAAACCGATTTAAAAACTGACAGCTTAGCGGCGTTTGAAAGCTCCCGTTTTGTGACCACAGAGCGATAAAGCTAACGAAGAACTGCGTTAGCCTTACCAATCCGTGAATCAATCTTCTCGCTNTGCCTTCCGCCACTCCTAAGTACAACCCAAGGTACTTGAACTTCACCTCCTGCAGTGTTTTGCTGCTCACTTGCAGCTTTNACTGTCTTGCGTTTCGAGAGAGACATAATGCCTCGGTCTTTTTGGTGCTAATTTTCATTCCAGCTCGGTCGTACGCAGCAGAAAACCGATCGAGTGCATGCTGAAGACCCTGTTCAGAAAATGCTAGCAGTACAAAATTGTCTGAAAAAAGTAAGCGGTTGATTCTGCAACTTCCAAATTTTGACCTTCTTCTCGACTTGGTTGGGACTGTCTATCCAATTCAAGAAGACTATGAAGAGGGTGGTGACAGAACACACCCTTGTCGGAGTCCAATACCAACGGTGAACGGTTGTGATTTAACTCCCCCGACACGGGCACAAACTTCTGAGCAGGAATACAGTGACTTGACGACCAGTAACAGGTCGTCAGCACTGTAATCCCGTAACACTCTACAAAGCTTTTCACGAGAAACTCGGTCGTATTCTTTCTCGAGGTCGACAAAACATGTGTAGTCGTCTTTGGCATACTCCCAAGATTTCTCGAAAATTAGCTGGAGAGTGAAAATTTGGTCTGTAGTGCTACGGCCCGGACGAAAACCGCATTGGATATGGCCGGGACAGCGGNGATGAAAACCGCATTATGGCCGGGACGAAAACCGCACTGGGTATGTTCCAGCTTTGGTTAAAATATTTCGCTGNATCTTTTTTCAAGGCCCTTGGCACACACTTTTCCTGGGAGTCTAAGGATAGAAATGCCCAATTGTTGGTGCATTCACTCCAGTCTCCCTTTATGTGTATGGGGATGATCACCCTAGTTTGACAATCATCTGGTGCTCTTCCAGAACACCAGGCCACTTGCCACACATAGGACAGGCAAAGAACTCCTTCTTGATTCAATGCTTTCAGGATTTCCGGTCGGATTTCATTACAGCCTGCAGATTGCAGACTTCCCAGCTTTGAGTGTTTTGACAGAATGGGGGAATTCAGCTGCAGTGATGGTATTTTCCTGCCCCAAACCTTCCTCATGTGTGTTCGGTTGCGTAATAGCGATTGGGTTCAAGAGATCTTTACAATACTATCTTCATGTACCAAGGATATGCTTCTCATTGCTGACTAAAACACCGTTTGGGTCTTTAATGGATCTAGCAGTATGAGATCTTTGGTCGCGAAGACGCCGTATAGTGTGCCAGAACGCTTTGCTTGCTTGCCAGTAATTGGAATCCAGTTTACGTCCGAAATTCACCCATGATTGCATTTTGGGCTGTTTCACCGTGACTGCTGCGGACTTTCGTGCCTCTGCGTACCGCGAATGCAAGGAAGAGTCGACTTTGTTGTGAAGACATGCCTTGTAGGCTACTTTCTTGGCTGAAATAGCATCTTTCGCCTCTTGGTTCTACCAAGGGGTTAATTTTTTGCCATTATCCGCCATACCGAGTCGTTTCCGTCCGCATACCCGAGCTGCAGAAAAAGCTACGGCTGCAGCCACTCCACCTCTGCGTCCACTGTGCATTCCGGGAGTTCTCGGAACAGGACAATATGCTGTCACGCAAAGGACTTTCTTACATATTTCTCCGGCAAGATCCCCCATTTTATTCGGTAGGATCACCTGGTCCTGTATTTATTTTATTTTATTCGGTAGGATCACCTGGCCCGGCGACTTTACCAAATGCAAGTTGCAGACCAGTAAGTGGTGATTGGTCAATAGTTTTGCATTCCTTTTGAAACGAACGTCCAGCACTGAACTGAGCAAGTCAGCTGAAACCAGGGCTTCGGAACCGGAGGACCGGAGCTGTTCATTTTCGGTGGAGCCGTAGCCGGGACCGGAGCCGGAGCTGGTGGTCAATTTAGCAGCTCCGGCTCCGGATTTTTTCTGCTCACTGACAGTTGACAACATGGTTCCGGCTCCGGCGCACTGACAGCATGGTTCGCTCATGCTGCCCGACTAATTAATTGATCGAAAGAGGTCGCCGGGGCGAAATCTGAGGGTCTGTTTTACCAGGAATTAAGGTCACAGTGTTTCCATTTCAAGGTGGGGCTTGTTCTAGTCACATCAGACTGTGGAATTACTGCGGGAATGTGGTGTGGACAAGGCAGTCAACACCTGTGCAGCGCATTTTGCGAGACTAAGTCGGTGTGCAAAAACGCAAAGTGTGACGTTTACACACTTTTTTGTGGTAGAAACAGTCACAATCAATATTGCCACTGCTGGGGATTTTTTACTAGATTTGGGTTTTCCTGTTTCATCTGAGGTTCTGGGTTTTTTATTGAAAATGTGGGGTTTGTTTGTAAAAATTTAGAAATATATGTCGCATTGCTGTATTTTCCATTCAAGAATACAGTAGTTTCATAGGCGTAATGTGCAGAGTCAGTACAGTTGAGTACGGCTAGGCTTAACCAAGGCGTTTGAAATCTAATGTTTTACAGATTACGCTCTGACTAGGCATAAGTCAGCACTCCAATCAACCGCTGATATGTCAAGATCTGCTTATTGTGCATGATTTTGGAATGCTTTGTTTGGTTTTGAAGATGCTGTGGTTGATAATCTGTTCATTGTTTTACAGGCACGTTGGCGTAGGTATGAATGTAAAATTTTGAATGTTAAATTAGTAGTGAAATATTGGAATGATTGAGGTAAATAAAAATATAAGACCTTGAATGTATCACTTACATGTTTCGATTTGTGCATTTACTGTAAGTGAAGGTAAAATAAAACATCAAAACTTTTCTTAAAAAAGATCTTACTTTTTATGTTACTGCATGCACATGATTTGCTGCTAGCCTGTTTGTAAATTGTCAGTATGTCCAAAATAGCCTTGCACTTGTTAAAAACTTGATGCAAATAACGCATAATACCACATTTTGTATGTGCAAGTACCGGTAGCATACGTTTCAAGTTTGATTTTGACTTTTTTTAAACATTTTGTATATCTAGGGTTTTTTATCATTTTCTTTTGTTTCAAGGTAAATTCTGGGGTTTTCTTCATAACAGAGTGGCAACACTGGTCACACTCGGCGTGTAGAATATCAGCCTGGAGTCAGATTTTTAAAAAATAATTTTTACCGACTCCGACTACTCAAGACCAAACTCCTTCCGACTTCGACTGCGCAGGCCTGGTAGTGGTAGCAGTGTTTAAGATTAGTTCAAAATATGTTGGAATAACAC
>JGI24159J19872_10009261_pt1 | contig 12906 bp, 8 predicted proteins | sample Ectturendosymbi4_FD_19872 | JGI IMG/M metagenome (IMG submission 19872)
CCGGTACCGCGGGCCGGGTTGTGGCCCGCGGGCCGTATGTTGCACGCCTCTGAGTTAGTGGATGTGACACATTTCATTTATAGCAATTTTTTGAANTGACAATAGACACATTTACAGTAAAGGCAAAAAAAAAACATTTTCTTTGAAGTTAGATAATTACAGGTAAAGCATCNAATCGCAGCATTTTTTTTATTTTCTGTCAACTTTTCAGGGTGTTAGCCTATATCCAAGAAAATGCTTCGGGATTTTGCAATTTTTTATTTGTCTAGCAGTTATGCATAAAATCATTTGCCTTCAGTTTTTCATATGCATTCTTCTGTCTGTTCTTCTCTTTTATGTATTCGTGATTCGTGAGACTCCCTCAGTCAGACCTTTTTGATGTTTTATTACTTAAAACTCTGAGAGTGCATGCTCTAAAAACCCCAGTTCCTATGACCAGACCAGGGAGTGGAACAAGAAGGTGCGCTGGATTCGGCATCTTCAAAAGGCTTTGACAAACTCGTGATTTAGAAAACAGTTGCAATTCAGGCGTATTTTACCCTGTGTTGTCAGATGATTTTTGTGTCCAAAAATTTGTCATTAAAATTCGTACATATTTCTACAGATGATCAGGGAACTTTTTGGTATGTTTTTGTATTTTATTTCACTAGTTGTTACAATTCGATAACACATTACCGCAATTTGGAATGTCGTAATAAAACAGTTTGAGTGTGCAATCGTGACCAAAATTTCAGAGGACATACCTTCACGCGAAACTACTAGATTCTTAACTCTACGGTAGTTAATTATTTCCAAGATTCGAAGGTCTCGACGTCAATTCCGTGACGTCACAATCACAGGAAGGTCTCAGACGGGTCTAGAAACTACTATACGTAGGCGATAGGCGATTCCAGAGTCAGCTTTCGACGTCCCTTTATTCCCAACTCATTCTTTGCATCTATGCTGCCATGAACAGGCTGGGTGGGGGTGGGGGCGCCAAAACTGAGTTTACCCCCGGGCGCGGGAAATCCCCAGGTGCGCCACAGTTAGTATCCGTGGCGTTCTTCATAGAAGGCTAAGTCATCGTGCAGCTTACCGATTTTAACGGTCAACGATCGTTTTCTCGTTTTTTGTTATTGGAAGCGGAAGCGGAAGCGATAGGTGTGGAAGCGGAAGCGGTTGACTATATAGCCGCTTTCACATCCCTTATTTGTAAGGTATCAGTATAAGCGATAAAGGTTGTCAGGCACGCATTCAAATATCCTGTAAATGCTAGCTGCCCACAGCTCACAATAAGGCTGGGGACGCTAAACACAATCTAAGTAAAACTCACATCAACGAACAAATGCCCATGAAGATTATGGATTTTTCTACTTACGTATGTTCTCGAGATAAAAACATATATAAATGCGAATTTGCAAAATACATGTATACTGTAAATAACGCATTCAGTTGCCCGCAGATGAGCATCAATTCACATGAAACTATACAATTTTTTTCCTACTGCAACCTGGTAATAAGTTAATTATTCCTACATGCGATTCAGCAAAACAGCACAGCCATTATGTATACAGAGGCTCTACTGTGAACTATGGATTGCTATTCCGGAGGACTTATCAAATAGATCATACCGTATTTTCATAAAATTATGCAAAGAGCTGCTCTCTCGAAAATGTTTTTCATTGGTCCTGGATATTGTATGTGCAGCACACTATGTGACTCATTTTTGTGGTTGTAACTACATACGCAGTCATCGATTATCTGTATCTAGTTCGAAGTTAGCGTCATTGATTGGTTGAGTTGGGTTCGTGCTGACTATTACACGGCATTGTTTGTTGTACTTTTAGTGTTTTATTTGTTTTTACTGTTGTTTCCCTTCATACCATAATTTCATTTCAAACGCGAAGGAATATAAAACTTTGGTTGAAATTTATTACAGAAATAAACTCAAACTCGGACAAAAAACGTTTGAAGTCCAAGTTGCTAAGATCTATTCGTTTAATTTAAAATAGTAAGTGGGATTAAAACATTTTTCGATATTCTTAATTCTCCACAGGAATTGTATTTCGCTGTGGAACTGTATGTCACAATTCAACTTTTAAAAATATCTGGTTTGAAATTTGTACCAGAACTCCAGTGACCTCTGAGAAATGTTTGATGTTTCCTACTTCAAGAAGACGTCAGGAACTTTTAAAACGTTTGAGATGACTTCCACATGAAGGAATTTTCTGTTTAACTTTAAGGAAAATGTTCTCTTCCAGTGGATATTCTAGCGGCCAGCCAGATAACCATTTTGCTTCCAATGTCATGCATTGTCTTCTTTTCAGTTTTACCTTTCAAAAACAATTTTGTTGTTTTCTTATTTATTCTGTGTGTTTCTTAAAGCAATGAAAACACGTATACGATCGGAAATGTATAAATATGACGCCAGGAATTNTTTTATAAACGTGGTTACATATTTTGCTAAATATGTTTTCCAACAAAATCNTATCCGTTAAGTTGTAAAAGTTGATGAAGAGAAAANNATTAACAATTGCTCTGAAAGTGTTACTGCAATGGTTTTAATAGTATTGTGCGTTAATACCGCAAACAATGTAATATCACAGGCATCTTTCAAGGTTTTCGATCATTTATTAACAATCTCTCAGACCTTAGCATTAGAAAATGTCACATTTGTGACGCAGTGATGGAAATGCTTTTGTGCAGTGTATTTCAGCAACTTTCAACCAGACATTTAAAGCAATACATTCACACAGCTGGAGGGGTATGTGACTTAAAGTTTGCCATCGTGAACGTCATTTAAGACCCATCAGTAGCGAAGGCAATTACCCATTTAATGTTTGCACATAGAGCAGATTCTGCTTTCACTCCTTTTATAAAGTGATCATTTGAATCTACAAGCATCGTACCCTGTATTTCCACTTTATCACATGCAGTGATTGAAATGAGCACTGAACTGACGTACTATCTACGAAAATATATCACTTAGCAACACTACTACAGTATGTACAACATTTGTTTANAACTGAATGCAAATTTGCGAAANTCTCCGTTGATAGATTTTCACCAAACTCCTTGCTTCTTTTCGGTTGTTTTCCTTTATACTGGTTNTTTTTCCTGTACAAAGTTTTAAAAACATGATTTCGGTGAATTGCTAAAAATACAGAATTCCCAAAATTTGTAAAACTGCACTTGCTTCATATTTCTTCAATTGCTGTAGGTCACTACTTCCATTTACTGTAGATTACTATGTATCTCACAAAGGTTTATCATAACACTAAATACTCTACATTCACCAATTTTCACGTAAATTTGGGAAACTGTATCCGAGAGCAGAAAAAGGCAAAATTTATCTATGGCAGATACATTGTGAGCAATCGTGAATACGTTTAGTGTCAACTTCAAACATACCACAGTCACTTAAATATCCAAGAAAATTAGTCTATTAGAAAAAGACACTTTAGAATATCATTGAATGAACCGGCATTATCTGGCTGCTGTTGTGACTATTTAGTTAGAATGTTTGAATTTCTTTATCCCTGCTTCTAGTGAAAATTAGTTGTTGAAATCTATTTGATTGAATTATTTCAAAATAGGGTGGGTTTCGTAAGGTTAAGTGTGGGTTGAAAGAAGTCCAGCTCGGCGTACAAATTTAACTGAAAAATGTTTAGATATACTTTGAAGTAAAGCTCTTTGAAATCATCATAAACAACAGAAAACAATGATAGTCAATTCAACAGAAAAAAAATATGTAACAAACACAGTACTGCAAATTTAACGGCACCCAACGCATCACCTGTTATCTTCATAGATCAGTATAAAAAACACCCGAAATATTTTGAAAATTACCATTTTAGAACAACATTATTTTTTCCAATGTGTTTTGATTGCTTGAGAATTTTTGTAAACATTTCTTGGTTCCTGTTTGTCAATGGGCCGCATGTTTCAAAATTATTGGCCAATTAATTTTAATTAGCCCTGAAAAAACTATGTTCTTTGTGCTACCGCAAAACAAATGCATTTATTCAACCTTAGGAAAGAATACTGTAGTTGAAGTAACCTCAATTTTTCATGAATGCGTTTCTTTTACAGTGCCTGCAAAATTGCTTGGTTTTACTCTTTTTCATTTGTTCAAACACAAAAACATGTTTTAACAACGCATTAGCGTCTCATACGAAAAAAAAATTTTGATTTTAAGATATTTGTTTTTTACAAATGCTTCGTCTTCGTTTCAATTATTGTGTTTTCAAATGGCAAAATAGAGAAATTATTTCAATCGTTCCTATTTCAAATTCATGCATCTATCAGAAGTGACTTTAACAGTCTGTTTGCACTTCATTGCTCCTAGTCAATGTAGAATAGGTTTCCAGCTGGTTTCAGAAAATGTTCAGAAAAATTGTAGATTAGTAAAATTTGTTTAGTATCAACGAATTGTTTCGATACCAACTGATTTTCAGGTTGAAGAACTCCGTTGCGAAACGTGGAGTGGTGACAATCGGAAGATAATTTCATAAATTATTCACAGCTTTGATCACAGCACAATTTAAACGACTTTCGTTGTTCTAATTGGACCATGAGTCGGATTTTAAATATTCTTTAATTTTGGAACACGTGAACGTTTTTGGGCTTCAGAAGGATGGTAAAAGATTTTGTGCGTTCCTTGCTGTTTTGAAAGACCAACATAAAACTTGCGGTCAATTTCTTGCTGAACACCAAATCGGAAAATGGTGCTAAAAACATCTTGGCTACTCGTTACCACGCACTGACAAGGACTATTTGCATCAAAACCGTCTGAAGCAACAATTTACGAAGATACCCACAGTTACACACCCACCTTACATAAGGTACGTTAACTACCTCATATATGGAGTCTTAACTACTATCGGTGTTCAGCAACAATTTGACCAAATTTTCTCCCGGCGCCCTATGCACGTTTTATAGGATGGTTTCTCTCTGTAGATTTTTTGAGATGGTTTCCAGAAGGATGTTTATGGGATATCGCAAAATGCGATAAAAGCCAACAATAGCTTCGCTTATAGTCTGGTAAGTCAGATTTCGGATTATGGGGACCTATGTTTTTGTAAAGTACTGTGGAAAAATTTTGTTCCAGTTTGTACGCAACTGGGAAAACCAGACACCAGCTTACTTTCCTGCAAACCAAACTCAAATTTATAAGAACTTGTGTTTTTATTTGCAAAGGAAGAGGGTATCACTGAAAATTGGAGATCGAATTCTTGCAATGTGGAGCACTGTTCTACTTTGTGTTTTACAGACAGTATGAGTAGTTTTTTTACTCCAGACTCGAAGTGAACCAAATTATACGAAGTGTTTGATTTTTCATGAGGAATTTATGCTCCATATTCTTTGTTTCTTCAGCAGTGAAGCAATATTGATAAACATGTTCAGAATCAGCTAGACAAGAATTTGAAACAGATTCGCCATCCATTCCCGTTTTCTAGCGAAAATTCACAAGGTGAATACAAAAATTGTACTAAAGGTTTAAAAATGAAATTTGACTGCAAGGCTAACTAACTTCGTCAGGTATTCTGAACACGGAAAAACATGATATTTTACCTGATACTGTGGAGGTTGTTCCGGATTCTGTAATGCACAACAGCCATTAATATCTTACGATTTTTTGCAAAACAATAATAAAGTTGAAAGCGTGAAAAAACCTGGTATATAAACTTTACATCAATTGCACATTTTTGGAGCGTGGAATTACATATCAGGTTTATTATAAACTATTTTAAAAAGAAAGATTAACAACCACTCCAAATGGCAGTGTTGTGACGAAAAACTTAATTAAGACAGGATCACCCAAATATATTAAAATATTAATAATCATATTGTGTGTAGTGGCTACGCGAGTACCCCTACATGGAAAAACGACAAAGTCTAAGAGGACAGCACCAATGGAAAGTACCTAAGAAAACCTTAAACATAAAAGGCCTAGTTACGATGCGACTAGGTTCTTATGTCTATAGTCAAGTCGTCTGGCGCGGTGGCATCATCAACAATTTCCTCGATTACCGATTAATCGAATGATAGTTCAATTCCCCACTTGAGGCAGTTCGAACATAAAGTTGGGCCGTTCCTCTTCATGTGCAAATTATTACCTGCCTCATCTTTACAAATACTTTTCTGAGCGACGCCATTCGTAAAAAAATTATATCGAACGTACTTAGCACTGAAAACTGTTTGCATTGGACAGATTTAGGTATATCGACGCAGGTTTACCTAAATTGGACAGATTTAGATCGACTAAAGCGACGCAGATTTAGTTAAGTCGGACAGATTTTGTTATGGGACGGATCAAAGCAGATATACCGTAGTTACATTTTTTCGATGTAAGTAAATCTGCTTCTATTTACCTAAATATTTCTAATTTTCCAGTTTTGTGTGGTAAATGTGTCCGATATGATTTTTTTACGAAAGACACCTCATATTTGTCGTAGTAGAAAAGGTACAACATCACTTTCAGGTAACTTTCTGGTGTTGGACCCATCAATAGACGTACGTGTGGCTGACTGGGGACCAGAATGTCAATCATGATTACGGCAAGATTGACTCAGCTTGACGCCCCTGCGAGAAAAGTCGTCACAGCCAACAATCTTTCCCACCTGAAAACCATCCTGTCTTTTTCCAGTAGTGCCATCAACTGATATTTTCAGACAATCTCTCAGCAAAGTACCTGATAATGTTTCTAACTTTATCAAAGCAAAGTGAGCTAATACGCCAAAGCAGGTTTGAAATGGGCGCCATCCCTGAGGTATATCAAACTAATATCAGCCATCTTTACTCTCGACTCTCAACGAACAAATTTGTATCACTGTATTGATACACGTATATAGATTGAAATTATTATAAACTTGTGTGTTGCATTCAAATAGAATTGACACAGGGAGATCGTAATGGGCTTTGCTGCACTGGTGCACGAAAGCATTGCAATTGGAGTGATCACTTTACGTCAAACTCGTTATATACACGTTTGCGATTCGGCCCAGGACGAACCATTCGGCGTGAAATAGTTCATATGACATTGCAGGAAGTGTCTCATAACAATAATTTCACATTGCGCAGAGACCCGCAGTCAGGAACGAAGGTTACTGAACAATGATTACCAAGTGAAATTGCAAATATGAAAACGTTGTAGGTTGTATTGAAATAAAATTGAAAAGCAGATTTTGCAGAAAAAAAGGTTCAAAAGACTCGTGCTACATGCAGGCAGATCGGAAGCGGGAGACCACAATGTTCTTGCAACTTTTGTATTCTGCATGAAGTGAGCATCACGCCCATCCCAAAGAAGCATTCCCATGTCAGTGCAGTAAAAGGGTAGGCAAACGCAGTTCCGCGTCGCAATTCTGTTTGAATGCAATGCGCACTTTTTTATAATTGTAATTTTCCTAAGTGTACACATACCGATATATAATTTTTTATTGAGTGACAAGCGAAAACTTGTGTAATATGAGTTTGAAGTCAGAAAAAGATCTCTCTAAATTAAATCCTGGTTTGGCGTATTGGCTCGCGTTGCTTTGGTAAGTACAGTTAGCACTCGTACTTCTCTCAGGAAACGTTACTAGATGTTTGTACATTTTTTATGAATTTAGTAATGTTAATGTGTAAGCCTACTTTGCCGTGGATGTTACTCTGAACTTTGCTGGATATTTGTCTGGAAAGAACAGCACCAGTGCAAAGAATAAGGAAGTCTCTGATGCGAAGGCTGAAAACTGGTGCCGACTCTCTTGTCAAGGACGTCATGTGATGTTAAGCTTGAGTTCAATAACTGCCCAACACATCTTTTTGTTCAAAATGCACTGGCATGAAAAGTGTGTAGACTTTCTCTCATTCACAACATTTTATGTATAATATTGTTGTGAAAAGAAAATGCTTCTAATTTTCACCATGCAAAATGCAAATTATATTCACAAAATTTTATTAAACATAATCTTAGACGGAATATTATGACTTGGAGAAATAATTCATACCATATATTGCACTCGATGTGGTTGCGCATAAACTGGTTGATCTGTTGTCCTTGTTGAGATATTAGGTTGTGCTGGTTGCTGGGAAACTCCTTGAGAAATGGCAGTCCGGTGACCTTGAACTACGTAGTGGGTTTGGTTATATCCTACACAGGAGATTTGGATAGTACTATAAAAAAATTGTTTCGCATGTGCTCATAAACGTCAACCACAGATTATTTGAAAATAAATACATGAGTCTTGATCATTGGCGTGTTTTCGTTGTTCTTTCAAATTCAGAAAATATTAACACGGCATTTACTGTAGTGGCGAAACTTTGACTTATGTATTGCTTACACGTGGGATTGATAGGCTGAACGCGTTTAACCTTAGGCATTCTTGAATGTCGAAGTTAAAATTTTCTATTAGGAAAAAGAAAAGAACTTTTCATTTTTACTTGTTGAATAAATATCTAGATGAAATTGGTATTCACAGGACTGTATTTTCCAAATAACAACCATTTGTAGACATTCACTCAAGTGTAACTGATCAAAGGCGGCAAAATTTAATCGTTCATAGAGCAATTAAATCACAACGAACCAAGTCTTATCAACGTCATAAAACACAAATGGCATTGTCCCACAAAAGAGTGCTAACGAAATATTTTGAGCGGAATTCGATACGAAGAACAAGAATTTTTTAATTTGTTTCATTGACTTAAAGAAATAGTTTTTAGCAAAAGCAGATTTTGCAGTTACTGATTCCAAATGCGTAGCATCTGTCGAAGGGGTAAATATGTCATTGTGACTTGGCTTGTTTTCAACGCCGATGACTTGGAGCGTATTGAAAGCATTTGGGAAAGACAATACTGACCTCAACGCATGACTACAACATCTTTTTCGAAAGTAAAATTGTTTTCCTTAAAATTTTCAAAATTTGTATTCACAGGGATCAGAAAAATGACATCTCGCGTGGATGGTAACATGGTGGATGGTGACATGGTGGATGGTAACATGGTGGATGGCAACATGGTGGATGGTAACATGGTGGACGGTAACACGGTTCACGCGTGGATGGTAAATGGTTCACGCGTGGATGGTAACATGGTTCTCGCGTGGATGGTAACATGGTTCAAAATAATTTCATGTTTTAAAAACATTGTAGTGAATTTTTGCTTCAACAGGCTACTTTAAACTCGGTTACACATATTCTTTGACATGAATAAATATAAAAACGTTTCAACCATCATTAACAATTTTTCATTATGAAAATTCGTAATATCACCTGAGTGCAGTGGCTGCCCTTGTATCGCTGTCACTGGTAATTGTCCAGGTATGGTTGCTGTGGTGACTACTGTTCTTTGCGGAACCTGTCAGAAATGCAGATAACAACGTTTTTTTAATTAAACCTACTGTGAAAGGATCTGTGAAAAGAGTGGTTGTAGGATGACATAATTTTCCAAATTTCAAAAACGTACGGAAACATTTTTCTAAAAATCATTAGCAACATATTGACAATTTGGATCTTTGCATTTGAAGACCAAAAAAATTTACACAATTTTTCTCGAAATCCTCCAACAAAATTTGATTTGAGTAAAAATTCAAAATCCTTTTTTGTGATAAAATATAGAATTTACGTTTGGCGAAAAGTTTGAAGAACAAACTGGTATTTTTTCTGAATGTTTGTTCATTCAAAATCCTGGAAATCCGTGCTTCAGTTAAATTTCATTTGTACCCGCATTCTGCTCTCCCTCCAGGAGTGTCACGAGTGTTCTGCTGCGGCCATCTCCGCTTTCTCTGCCCCGTGGGCCACGAGGCTACTTTGACAGTGAATGCCGCTCTGGTGGCGAGTCAATGGCAGCACCGCACGTGAACAGCTCCTTTGCACACACTCATTAACGCTGAGCACGTGGCCGGACAAGCCCGTAAGTACTTTAGAATGACTCGTCTGGGAATCGAACACAGCTTAACAGATTTGGTGGTGTTTGATCGACCTCGCGGTTGTGAAAACCACTGGTGGCATTGCGGACGAATTCCAAAAAAACGTGTGAACAAAACTGGAAAAAGCCTTTGACTATTAACATAAAAGTTGAAAGGTTCAATTGTTATATCCTATATCTCCAGTAGTGATCTCAATTGGTAATTACTGCTGTTTTGACGTTTATGTAGTGACTTACATCATTGTTTACACCTCCAGATGGCTTTCCTTTTGTTGTTATTTTTGGCCATAAACACACCACACTGACGTATTGCAGATTGTAGATCGTGGCACTTCTTTTTAAAATACTTTGAATGGTAAAACTTGTGTTTATTGACGTAACTATCATACTGAATCAAATTGTTGCAGACCTGCTGACGCTTAATAATAAGTTAGCTGTTGCGGTACAAGCTACTAATTTTATGTTCGATCCAGTGAATCTTTTGTTTGGTTCAACCTCTCTGTAGCTGCAAAAATATCGCATATTAGCGCTACGCAGGCTGCAATTTGTTGCATTGTTGTTGAACGGACGTGTTTCTATGTGCCTCACTGTTTGTGTTGAATGATGTGTATTAATTGGTCTCATTTTCACATTTCAGTACAAACGTTTTTATTAAATTGCATTCATAGATTAAAACATGAAAACTATGCGGGAAATGATCGACAGAAGCTAACATTAAAAAAAAAGTTTTTCTTTCAAAGAAATTTTTTTCAAAGAAGCCTGGAGAATTGGAAGAAACTTCATCAGACAAAATAAAGGGTTTGATGCTTTACGCATGCCAAGTCACATTTACAATTCCCCACGAATGTTTCATTGCTTTCATGTTAATGCGAAAAGAGCAAGTATTATTGAGTCACGCTTTATGGTCGCAGACTGTTTTGAAAACTCCTTTTTCTAAGCCAGTTGCTTCTAGAAATTTTGAAACAATTTTGAGAAGCTCTACCTACAAAAACAAGTGGAATTCCTCACTTTCTACGTGATAACTTTGTTAAACATAGGCATAAAATTGAGTCAGCAAGTCATTCATTTATGTTATAATATTGCTCTTTGTGCACATTAAAATGCGAGTTATAAATTATTTCGACTATTTTTATTTAACGATGTTTCAAATAGTAACGTCTTAAACTTTATTTGAGTCCATGTATTTGCACTACTCTTTTCCCATTTCATAAATTCTCACAAATGCCCAAAACGTTAGGCAATGAATGTGCACACGTGAATCGATGCAATTCACTTGATATGTTTGCAAACCTAAATCAAAGTTTTTGTCAACATTTTGCACAAGTGACTTGACAGCTGTTTATTACCCATCGACGCCAAAGATGTTTCGGAACATATTGCTAAAACATCCTGTTTTTTTTCATCGACTCGTGCAACATACCATAACTTGTCCAGGGTGCGATGAGCAGCAGTTTGACGCACAGCAATAAGCAGAGTGGATGATGGAAAGAACCAGTTGAACAAAAGCGATCACCGAGAGAGTAGCGTGGATCCCAGTTAGTGCGTCCTAAAAATAATGAAAAATGTTGCAAGATGTCATTTCACCCCGGTAGTGGTTTGATATGCTACAAAATCGTACTCACAATTTTATGATTAGTCTTATTCGGGTGCACTGTTAATATTGTTAGACAATTGTTTTCAGCTAAACGTACGGGGAAAAATTAGGAAGACGAGTATGTGCACCTTTTCTAAAATGGAATATGATTCAAACTTACTTTGAATTACCCTGATTAAGAGTAGCAATAAAAGTCCAGATCTTTCAAGCATTCAAGCTTAGTTGTGGAAATGTACTTGCATGAGTAATATTTGCAAGTTACCTGCATTTCACTCCTTTGGTAGTAAACGTATGAAGGATATGAGTAATAAATGGTGTAAAAATAACTTCCAGCATAGACTGCAGCTGGAACTTCAATCGCAAACATAATTCCAGCAGCAATCGCTGCAAAAATTGTCAAGATCATTGCAGAGGTTATCTGAATTAAGACACAAAGACAAATGGTTAACGTCAACTCCGAGAAAATATCATGTTGAAAATAGCTCTTTCGCCTTCATAGCAGTGTCGGAGATAAACTGTCCGACTCCAAGTCGGAGGTAAAATGTCCGACTCCAACATCGATCTTTCCAAAATTTCTGAATCCGACCCCGACTCCTGACTCCGATTCCTTAACGAAACGCGACTGACGTTTGGTTGCCAGTAATTTTGTAGCAGCAAGCAATCAATGGAAATCGTGGTACACAGCAAGAATTCTCTGTTTCAATAATAGTACCAAAAGAAATTGTACCATTTCAGCAGGAATTCCCAACTTAGGAGTGTGATGTAAAAATGATTTAATTGGATTTCTGAAAACGGAGTCGGACAAAAAGTCCGAGTCCGACACCGAATCCAGCTTCTAGCGTTGTTAAGAAACCAACTCCGACTCCATCCAAAAACCTCCCACTCCTTGCGACTGTAACTCCGACTCTGACACCGACTCCGCAACGCTGCTACTGTAGAATAAATTTTAATGTGCTGGTTTGCAATGTTTTCGTCAAAGCAGACCTATTTCCCTGCCAGTAGAAGAAATGCGAATCCATCGTTTTTGTCATTTTTTATTGTAACCGATAATACAATATAGCAAATAGTAATTCAACACATTACGTGCGGTACGTCAACAATCCACGATGTGACGTGTGTGTCGCGGGGTGCGTCAGGCCGTGACACAACGTTATAAAATACACTTTGAAAATGCTGCCATTAACGTTCATCTACTAACGAATTGAACACGCAGGCGGTTCGTGGCTGGTTTGAGGTACTTCCAAAGCTTTTTTTGGTCAAACGGGTTTGCACAATTTGGACAATAAACAGACAAGGGGAGGAGCCCTTTGCCACAATACACAGTGTTCACCACAATTCCGTGCTCTGATGAACTCATTTCGTATTAAAATCCAATGTTGTTTGTTGGCTTTTAGGTTCGTGCTGCTAAATTTTTTAAACTTCGTGGACAT
>JGI24159J19872_10009262_pt1 | contig 12906 bp, 8 predicted proteins | sample Ectturendosymbi4_FD_19872 | JGI IMG/M metagenome (IMG submission 19872)
CAGTTTAGCAATCCGTGTCTACTCGTGCCTGCAATCTTTTGTTAATTGTTTGTCGTCTGTTTGCAATCTCTCGTTAACTGTTCGTCTTGAATTGGTTCGCTTGACATGACGCGACGAAGAGTACATTCAGGCTCCGGCCTGCTGCTCGTCGTCGTTAAATAAAAATAAATATTGTAAAGGCTTTATTTCAGCTGAACACAGCATAGGCCTGCATATATGGCATTACCTCTGTGCTGCATTACGTACTTGTACAATATACATATAATACTTACTTTGTGTGCTTTATAAACGTGGTTCATTACTCATTGTTATTTAGCAATGTTTGTTTCAAAAAATGTGCTACACTACTTTATTGAAAAAGTATTCACAGTAGACATGAAGTAAATTTTCATGAATCACAAAATGTCCTTGAAAAAATATGAGATGATCTAGCAACCCCATGCTTATACCTTGTATTTGTACAAGTTAAATCAAAAAGGGGCCCCTATATTTTGCTCATGCTATAAAAACGCAGTAACTTCATTCACTGAGAGCAAGTTAATTATATAAATCAGAGAAACAAAACAAAGCCTGAGCACTCAATTAAAATAACACCACAAGGACACTTCCTAAACATATTCTTGAAAATCCAGAAATAAACAGCTTCAACAAAACATGCAGCCCAAAGTGGCCATGTTTTCGACTGGGATTACGCTAAGTTTTGCATCACATTAGAAATGGCTATCGTAAGCATATTTTTTTAAAAGCTTTTCATATCAATTTAAAAACTAATACTATGAATGATAAAAGTGCGAACTTCCCAGACATTTATCATAATGTCCTAAAATATGACATATATTTATCCTTGGCTTGACTTCCGTTGTTTGTCATCTTGTTGCCCAGCAGGCTACTTTGGTGCCTGATGATTTGTTGGATCAAACTAAGGGCTTTAGTTAAAAATAGGTAAGCATTTCAGCAACAGAAGAAATAGCAGTACATTACAAGGTAATAAGACCCATGTCATTGGACTGATAAAAGATTTGAAACGTAGGTGTTTAACAACTGTAAACAAATATTTTATACACTGCTTATTTTTGTTTAATCAATATTTGAAATGTTTGTTGACATCTCAGAAAAATTATTGCAATATTTGTAGATGCCCACTCATTAGTGATTTGTACATTCATTAATTGCATTGGTTGAAATCGTAAGTTTTGAAAATATACTTATATCAAACCATGCAAATTGTGTTTTTTAAGAGGACATTTCAACACAACGTGATTGCAATTTTAATCGTGATTAATTTCAATGTAATTGCAATCGCTTGCCATGTATTTTTGTTGATTCATAATCGTAATCAAGCATGTGGCAAGTAATCATATTCGTAATCAATTACATTGTCAATGTAATCGCTCCATGTCTAGTACAAACAGCAGCATTTTAAGTCAATACCTACAGTGGTGATAATAGGTCCCTGGATACCAGTGGTACCAATGCCACTGACCAGCTGTCGAAATATCAGCTAAATAATAAACATAAACATTAGAAAAGAAAAACAAATCTTGACGGCTTGATTTTAAACCTGGTGGCAAATGCTATGAAGCAACATGAGCAGCAAAAAGAACAGCACCCAGCAGTAATGCAATAAGTTGTATAAGGCAGGACTTCTTAAACCACTGGTTCCTAAACTGTGGTATGTGAAGGCCTTCAAGGTGGTACACGAATAGACTACTTTGTTTTTCTTCACAAAAAAATGAAAAAATATATATTCACAGTTGTGATTTTTACCTGTCAGGTTCTGTTAATAAATTCCTGACTTTTTGTGCAGCCTACTTCCCTTGTTGGTTTCTAAATATGGCCATAATACTTTCTAGCAACCATTTTCTTCATGTTGCATTTGTGTCAATTCTGTTTTTCCAAACTTTTGATCAAAATATCTTTGGCACATTGACTTTTCCCAGAACAAGGTAGTACATGTTGACAGTACGGGACCCACAAATAGTGCACGATCAGAAAAATTTGGGAACCACTGTCTTAAACTATGGGTCAGGGTCGCAAAAAGTAATTTTGGGGTCACAAAACAAATTGTTTTGACAAATTGGATAGAAACGTTATTGCAAACTTTACAAGAATATCAAAAGTAGACCAGTAATGGAACTGTTTTTACTGAATTTTTGGGGTCAATACTGTGTTTCATGTTGTCAGTTGCTTACTAAGATGTCTACCTAAGCTATCAAATGATTATAATCAACTAAGCACAGTAAGTTATGTGTTGTTATGTCATGTTTCAATGTACTGACCAATATTGGCCTTGTTGGTTGTTGCATTATTTCTAACATGAAGGCATACTTGTATTTAGAATTCGACGTCTAGTGCAAAAGCTTGGCCAACTGCTTTGAGAGCACACTGAGAAGTTTTGGACTAAAGTTGAAAGCTTAATACACAGTTTCAGAACTACTTTGGAATTTGATTCAGGAAAGTTGGATCCGCAAACCATACACGACTGAAATTTCAAGAGGTCACATACCTTCTTACACAAACTATTTGTTAAGAGGCACTCTCAAATTTGATAATCATCAAGTTCAAAAACAGATATTTTTTGAAAATTGTTGAGAATGTCCTCCTTCCTTCTTTGTCTTGTATCAATCTACAAATAGATGACCTGTGTGAAAATCAGATGCATTCATCCCATTACTGCATTTGTACTTGACATTTTCTATAAAGTGAATTGCTTTTTGTTAATTTTTTCACTTTGTTTCCATTACATGGTTGTTTTATTCCTATATAGTTACTTTGTAGATTTTCTGCATTTGCATGACTTTGCCTTAGAAAAAATGCTTCTTGATATTTGTAATGGGATGTTTACACATATCAAACACTCATTCACTACCAGTGTATGATATATTTGTACTAAGAGTGCCAGCATTAGCTGCAATTTTTGTGCACCTTTGCAACTCCATAATTTGACAGGCAATTAAGCTAGAGAACTGTTCAACCCCTGAAAAGATGTGGCAAGACTTCTAGTTTGCATTTCAAAAAACTTTAAAGTTGTTTTGTGGGTGACGTCATAAGTGGGGTAGGTTTGAGGCCATTTTGGTTCAGGTTACCTGGTCCTGGCCCCAATCTGCTATGGAATTTTTGTCTGAAGTTTTTATTGGAAACTAGGCTAGAATTCAGGACTTATGAGCCTTCAGTTGACTTTCTAACATTCAGGGCTGCAGAAAGTATGGAAATTGGGAAGGAGCTTCCAGGGAAATCGTACATCTTCGCGGGAAATTAATCAGCTATAAGTCAAGTAAAATCAAACAATATGCCAAGGTAGTGTATGCCTAAATAATATGCCAAGGTAACCTATGGCAATGGATGCCCTATCCACATGACCAATGATACAAGCACTGAGCAATTAAACTGCAAATGATGAAAGGAAACAGATATGGTATATGGATGGTAGCTCAGCAGTCGGATCACTAGCAGGTGTGAAAAAATGGTAGGAATACCTACAGGCCAATGGACCAGACTTTGGGTACTGCCCCAAACCTGCAAAAACAATCTTCTTAATAAAAAACAGTGGTCTAATGCAATCCGCACAAAAATCTTCAAAGATGGAATCAAAATCACAGACCAAGGTGAGTGCCTCCTTGGATCTGTAATTGGGACAGAATCATTCAGGGAACAATACATTAAACGTAAGGTTGAGGGTTGGATAAAAGACATTCAAGCAGCATACTCAGCGTTCACCAAAGTATTATCTTCCAGATGGACCCAATTCTAAACAGTGCCTGATGCGAGTGAATTATTTGAACCACTTGAAAACATCATGAGAGATCAATTGATTCTCGCTCTCGTAGGACGAGAAGATAGTGATGCCTAAAGACAAATATACTAGCTCTTCCTCTCAGGCATGGTGGGCTAGGTTTGACAGATCCTCGGGAAACAGTCAAAACAGCATACGTACACTCCACGCAGGTAACTAATAAACTAACCACCAAAATCATTTACCAGACACATGAAAAACAGAATACAACGTGAGAAAAATACAAAAACATCCGTGAAACACTTTTGGGAAAATAACCCCTGAGTCACAACAACTCATAAAAGGAGCAATGGAAAAAGGGGCATCTTCTTGACTGTCAGCCTTGCCAATCAAAGCGACTGGATATGCACTAAACAAACAAGAATCCACTGATGCTGTCTGCATGAGATATGGATGGAAGGTGAAAGGCATACACACCCACTGTGCCTGTGGAGAGACAAAGTCTGTGGATCACAGCCTCATATGTAAACTGTGTGGCAACACTTCAATGATGCACAACTCTGTGAGAGACTCTGAGGCACAGATAATAATGAAAGAGGTCTGTAGAGATGTTCAGACCGAACCCACACTTCTACCAATCAATGAGAATGACTATGAAAAAGGAGTCAACACTGCTAACAATGCAAAAGTTGGATATCTTTGCGAGAGGACTGTGGAATAGCTGTGAGAAAACTTTCTTTGACATAAGGATCACACATCCTACCTCACAGTCGTATTCTGGAAAGTCCCTGGCAGACCTATACCAAGAACATGAAAAAGAGAAGGGTAAGTACGTAGAACCAAAGAGTGATTAACATAGAGAAGTGTTCATTTAACCCCTTGTCTTCACAACAAGTAGAGGGATGACATCAGAATACAACAGTCAACAAAAGACTGGCAGAAAAATAGCTGAAAAACACAGGGAGCCATATTCATCTGTCATAACATACATAACGACTAAGCTCATATTTGCCCTTTTGAGGAGCACCCTTGCTGGAATATGGGGATTGAAGCAAACGAAGTGATGTCCACCTCCAGGACCTCACAGACATTGACTATATGACTTCAGCTTAATTTCTAGGCCCACAATCATATAAAGTTGAATGACGGTGTCAACGACATGACACCAGTGATATTTGTGAAAGAAGTGGTTAGTTCACATAGACAAGTTTGAACTTTTTATGAAACTATACCCTAGAACTAAATACTTCTCTAACTTATTGAAATTATTTTGTTTTTGATGTACCTAAAACTTATTGGGATAAATAATCAATGTTTACTCATACTGCTCATATTACTCTGTAACCTGTTGAACTGTTCATACCCTCCGTTGACTCTTCAACTTTATTTGATGATACCATGGATCTGGTTGAGAACAACTCATCCATGCAACCCAGCCCACTATGGTCTCTGTGGGCAAATTTACATTTCTTCATGATTTGATGTATAAACATTAAACATTGTTTTCTGCCCTTGCTATTTGTTTTGTAATGAAATGTTGTGATAAAATGCCTTGCTCTGCTCTCTGCCTCATAACCATTATAATTGCTGCTCGCTTCCACTTCCTTCACCTGTATGCTTGCCTCACCTGCTCATCTATTCTGTACATGCCTCATCTCTTCACCTATTGCTTTCCCACCATCATCTGTGTTATGTTGATGTTTTTTTTCTTTGTATTTTTTCTTATTTTTGTGATTTGTTACATTTCTTTGTGATTCATATGTTTTGCATCTTTTTTTTTAGGTTAATGTCAAACCTCAATTTTGGCTTGTTTTTCAAATTTACTTGCTTGTTTTTTTATATTACACTACGCTAAATGAAGTCTATTCTTGAGTTTGATAATTTTTGCTTATCTGAGTTTCACAACGGTTCAGGGACAAAAAATAGGTGTCAACAGTTGTGAATGTATAAAATTTCTAAACATCGCAAACATCCATATTACTATTAGATGTTTGGGGAAGCGCATAGATATTTATTTGTAGCCTAATAATAAAATATTTTTCCTTTGCTTTTTTTCTGTTTAATCCTTTTGCAACGCAACTTTTTTCCACAACGGTTACGTCATCAAACCTCCACAACCAAGCTCCGCTACTTACGGAGCTCCGCCTTTTACAGGCAACCTCAGACGTAAAAAATTATGAGAAACTTCTAAAAGTAAATCAAGATTACCAAAAATGCAAAATAGTACTTCTACTACAGTATAACATTATTATTATCAGTCACATAAACGAGTGCAGCAGTTTTCAGATCCACTAACCAATGATAAGCAAAAGATTATCACTGACTGAAACATATGTGCAATACCCACTGATTGCAAGGGGAAGGGCTAAACCATTACTACACACTTCAAAGCAATAAAAGGTTGCACTAACGATTGGATGCGAAGTTCGTCAAAAAATCGGAATTGTCAAGAGGTGATAAAAAAACATTTTTCACTACAATGGACAGAAAAGCAATATCAGAAAGGTTGGAAACCTAATTCAACAAAAACAATGACATGGCTATGCAAAACACACCTCTAAAAAAAGAAAATAACATCGAAAGCATGGCCCAAATAACAGAAAATCAACCGTTTTACCCAGGGCCGGCCCTAGCAGGTGCGAGGTCCAATGCAAAACCAAGGTGCGGGGCCCCATAGAGCAGTGGTGCTATTAGGTCATCGTGGTCAACCAACCGTCCTATGACATTTTTGATGGACAATTTTAGCAAAATAACTATATGAAAATAAAAAAGACAGCATATTATATTATTGGAGTCGATCTGTATGTATGCTACGAGATAACACAACAGTTTCTTTTATGGGGAGTGAGCATTGCTCATATGATGTGTTCCCAGCTATGATCACGTTTAAGACTAATAGCATGCTGCTGTGGTGGACATTAGACAGTATACCGCTACTACTCGTAATCAAGAGGAAAGTTGGGAACTCTGCAACGGAGCAGCGAGCACAAGTGCAAAGTGACGTCAATCAAACCGAAATGACAAGCGAATTGAAGTTATAATGCAACTACTTCGCACTTGTTGAACGACACTTTCGTTCGAAGAACAACTGACTTGGAGAACAATATTGACATGAATTGATTGCTTATCTCACTTTCGGTGACCACAATCGCAGATGCGTTCTTGCATGAAGGCAACGTCTTGGCTTGTGATCAACTCTCGCCTTTATGGCGCAATACACAAAAAAAGCGCAACCCATGCATTCGTCCAAAGCTCCCCATAGCCTCAAGTTTATATAGATCTTACTCATTATTTGGGAATAGGGCAACCAAAAGTCAATATTGTCAACATTTTCCTGCTTTTGGGAAAATTTATGAAACGTTCACAAACCAAATTTCACTCTGATACCATGACCGACTCCCAAGTTATGAGGTAAAATTTATCATTAGGTCAAAATTTATCGTTAGGTCAAAATTTCTTGCAGTTCAGTTCAGTTTGTTTATGCATTCCCGACCAAGCACAAAATACTTTGTCAGGAATACAGGGACAGGAAGTGACGGCCGTAGCTGTCATGTACGTCACTGCCCCCGTCTTGCAGCACGGTTTGTCTCTTTATCTACATTTTCTTAAAGCTACTATAACACATATTGACATGCTTTTGCAAGTTTAGTTGCAATTCTGACATACAGTAATACTGGATTTTTGCAACTTCTGACCTAATATTATTCTTTTGTTCAATACTGGACGACTGAAAGTACATTAGGCGTGGTAGGCCTGGTACTTGATGTTGAAGTATAACATTGCAGAATCGTCTCAGTGACGTCAGCAGATTTATTGACGTTGGGTGTTTTTCTTGTGCGTTTAGATTGATTTTCGTCTACGGTTTGATCCCTGTATTTTCGTTGGGTTTTTCACACTGTTGATTTTTGTTTCATTTGAAAGGAAAAAAAGTTTTTGACCTATTGGTTTGCTTTCTAATATATGCTTTGTATTCCGCGTTTCACTTGAAAACACAGGAAATTGATAGGCCAAAATAAAGTACAAATTTGCAAATCATAAAGTCAAAATTTTAACATCTAGGTCAAAAGATTTGGTTGCCTTATACATTATGCTTCATTATGCATGGACTTGGGATGCAAAATGTTTTTTTTATGAATTAGAAAAGTAACGCCCAAAGATAATTATTCAACTACCTCGTCACAGTTGCAGAAATATTTATCAAACGCAACATATTATATAATGCGCATGTTTGATTGATGAAATATTAACATATAGCTGCCCAATTCAATGATAAACAGGAACAAGTGTGCTGGGTGATACTCGCAGTTTTTTCCTTGCCTAGTTAAGCAGTAGAGCAGCTTCAAGTATCTTCTGAACCAGCATGGAGTTTGAAGTGGCGGTTTTTCTACGTATTTACGCTTGCAAATAGGTAACAATAAAAGTTTGGTGGAGCGGCAAATGATAAAAGTACTTGCACGATCGACAAATACGACCGAACAATTTGTGGACGAAGGAAAGGAGGAAAGTTTAGGTGCGAAAACTTCACAAAATTTTTCCTTGCTTTGCATGAGATTTTTGGCCTCCACTGGACCAACCTCTCATTTTTCGTCGTTTTTTTCAATGTGGTACAATTAATTTTATTTTGACAAAATAATAAAATATCAGTCTGAGTCAAAACCTTCAATCAAGCAAAACTGCAAGCCTTAATTAAAATACAGACTACCCACAAACGACCAAAAACTTTCCAAAACAGAAGAATATTTCGAGAATTGAACAACGTTACGTTAGCAGAACTGCCACCAAAGTTAAGACGAGAGACACTCGTCTTGACCTTCATTGCGAGTGAATCACTATACACCTTGTTTGCAGTAGCTGTAGATCTACGTCAGTCTCAACTGGCACTAACAACAACCAAATTCTGTGGTGGATCGCAAATACAACGCTCACCATGAGATTGATATTTGAGCAAGTTTGATAACGTTCGATAGCAATTAGAGGTAATTCATCGTTCATTCAAACGAGATAATTATTTGCTAACAATGAGATTAATAAGCCTTTCTACGATTCTTGAGAGCAAAGAGTAGCCTATCTGGCAATAATAAACAACCTCCCCAAACACCATGGCGCGGGACCCCCTGAGGCGCGGGGCCCAATGCAGCCGCATCGGTTGCACTGGCTTAAGGTCAGCACTGGTTTTACCCCAAATTTACACAATTTTCCGCACAACCCACGAGCACATATTTTGTATCATTTTCTTTGTTATTTCATACAGATTCCACATGTGTCAAAATTTCGAGCAAGACTTTTCGGAATCTAGAGATTTTGTACAAAAAGTAAAACATGCTCATTACGTGCAGGACAGCCTTTGTGGCAGACAGATCTCGACTAACAACTTAACATTGATCTTTGACCCTTTCAGTCCCGCGAAAGACCCAAATCTTGCAGAGATTTGCAATCCTATTACTCGCCAGGCGGTTGAGCTAGAGAGCTATCCAAACCATCCACGGATTCAGCAAGTCTTATAGTCAAAATCGAAAACAAAAATTTTTCGTTTTCGGTGGGAAGATTTCTGGAGGTGACGTCACAAAGAAGGCATGTTTTGGAAATTTTGGCCACCTTTAGCCGGCCCTGGGCCCCAACCCATTGACCCACTCTTTTGGCTCAAATTATTGTTGAAAACTAGGTCAAAATCCGTGTCTATAGAGCCCTGGATTGACTTGCTAGCATATCTGCAGCCAAAATTATGGGTGAAAAACCCAGTTTTTGGCGTAATTCAAAACTTTTCAGAAAAGGTATAATTTGCCCTTTCAGGGCAAACTTTGGCCTGCTACAACTCGGCAGAAGATAGAACTAGAGAGCTGTTCAAACCCCGCTGTGACTAGTCGCGTTGTGCAGTTTAGAATAGAAAAATTTTTTTTTACTTTGGTTGGGGGTGATTGGGCCAATGGGATCATGACAGGGGCATGTTTTTTGGTTAATTATATGCCGTCATCATCCGATCCCACGCGCCAATATTTTGGCTCGCAGTATTTTTTGATTCTAGGACAGAATACGCGTTTTTAGAGACCTTGATTGAGTTTCTAGCGTTTCTGGTTCAAAAGTTAGGCCAAAGAACAGCTAATTGGTAAGGAGCTTTCTCAATACTTTTGGAGGATTTCCCAAATTAATTTAAATTTTTTTTCGCCCTAATATTAGGACCAGGAATGCTGAAATCCCGTTCGGACCTTTCAAAGTCCCGAAAAGCAACCAAAAACAGATAAACTAAAAAAAATTATATGTCATTTAAATGGCTCCTGCGGGTCTTAAAGGGAGGTCGGGCAAAATTGCTGACGTCAGCAAAAAATAACATAAACATCCTATCATTAGGCCTATATAAGCATAGAGTTATTGCCTGCGGTGAAATGCCCCCAAGAGTGACTTTTGCGGGAGAAAAGTTTTGGTCAATATTTGGTCTATGAGCCATATCTTTCGCTCCCGATATGCTAGAAAGTCAATCAAAGGCAGTAGTAAGGAACCGGGGATTGAGAGGTCCCGCTCTTTTCTTTGTTTTTTTATTATATTCACCGCTCAAAAATGCCCATTTTATCAGTCAAGCGTATCATTGAAATGCGCCTACAGTTGATGACGTCACAAGCACTCTTTCAGGCCTTTGGGCTCTGTTCCCCAGTGTCCCTCTGTTTGTCCCCAGTTTCCCCTCCCTGCTGCATTGTCAGTCTGTGTCGAGGTTTTGTCTGAAAGTCGAAACCTACCAATGCCCGTGAGCTAAGGTATTTTGTTTTGTCATCAGAACTTAAGAGGGCTATTTCAAGCGTTCAGAATTCAACGACAGGTGCGCGTCACGTATGACTGCATTTGTGTATCCCAAACCTGCGTTTGAGCTTTGACTTGTGGTCGTGACACGCCATCGGTCGAGCCTGAAATAATTTTAAAGGGCACACCTTGTTTCAGCTTTGGCCTGCTTCACGTTTGACTCACTTGTTTGTGAACTTGAATATAACTTTTTTTGTGCTGCTTTGTGACGTGGTAGAAACTTCCAAAGCAAGGAATGTTTTGCCACGCAAGCAGTTCTGAACCCAAGCCACAGAGTGTGCTTGAAAAAGATGGCAGCTTCAGGCAATGAGACTTTTAATTTAAGTTATTTACTTTATTTGTTTATGAACAGACATGAAGTCCATAGTATGAACGCACACACTCTGCAGAATGCAGGTTGATAAAAACAGACAAAACAGAACGTAGTAAAAGGTATTGAAGCCAGCGGAATCACAGGGTTACAGACACTTTTTGCAACTGCATTGAAGACAGAACCATAGGGTTACAGACACATTAAATCAAGCAGGGATTTTGATACAACGTCCGACTCAAGCAGTGTGCTCCAAACTTCAACAGCTTGGCAGCCTGCAAACTGATCAAAATTTATCAAAAAAGCTGTGTTTCTTCTGATGAAAATTCATTAGGTAAGAATTATGGTGGTAATCGCAAAAAAGCCTGTTCACAATGGTTAAGATACTGTTGAGGTAAATTTGTGCTTAGCCACTAGCTCTCTAATTTGGTTATGTTAAATTTGCGCTGAAATCAATTTGGGATGGGGGCAATTCAGTGTTGGAAGGTTATTAGACTCATTGCAATTTTTTTCAGTTGATTAAGCAACTGTTGATGGGTGGTTGATATTGTTGACTTAAATTGATTCCGCAGTAGGGTATTGTGGGGAAGAGCGGTTGAAAAAACAACAGAAACTGCAAGTTGATCCACTTTTATTTTATGAAAATATGCTTCAGTGTTTTAAAATTGTGTTTTCAGCTCAGTGTAAAATATTCAGCAGTACAAAAGTTTAGCAGCTGGGTCTCTCTTTCACAGAAATTTTTGAAAGACGCCATTTTATTCAACACATGTTGCAGGATGAAAACATTGCTAAAGAGTGAAAATAATTTGTTGTAAATTACACAATTTGATAGATTTGTGTGGAGAAATTTGTTGTTGTGTAGTTATTTTGCTTAGAGATGCTACCTTAGACAAATTTGTGGTGTAATTTCATGCCTGAGGTGGTGCCATATAACATTTGTTTTCTTAACAAGAGAAAAAAGGCTTGGGGCGGGTGCAAGTAGGACAAAGTCTAGATCTTTTAAAAATACCTGAACTCTATTCAATCACGTTTCTGTTGTTTGTTGTATAAATTAGTCTTTATTATGTTGCATGCTCTCATGTATTTGTGTGAACGTTTTTGAATAAAATGCTCAATTGCTTCTGATGTACTGACTTCGCTCGCTCCATTGCTGTCTGTGCCTGTTTCAGCTGTATTGAGTTGCATGACCTTGCTTTGTCCAAAGATGCGCAGTCTTTAGCCTTAAAGACTATAAACATAATCTGCTTTCAAGCATTATCACCCACCCCAAAATTCTCAGCAATAAATTCAGCATGAATCATGTCATCCAGTCTTTTCAAGAGATTTTTAAATGATTCTACAGAAATATTTTCTTCGCTGAAGTGCTTAGGTTTCAAAGTGTAAATTATTTTAACCCTTTTTGTCTTTGAGTCCTTTTTTATATTTTTAATCATAACTTTTGCTTTATTAGAGTTAAAAATTGCCGTAACAATCACATGTTTTGCTGTACCATACATTTCTTGCGCTGTTTTAATGTCAGATTCGGAAAGTATATTGTTCTTGTTTTCAACACTGAATCCAGGCTTNTAAATGGGCTGCATTATGCTGTCTTTGTCTTCAGTATTGTGAAACAGTCCGATGCAATGACCAATTTCGTGAACAGCAACTAAAAATACATTGAACTTTCCATCCCCTGAAACTGTTTTCTGGTCTTACCATCTCTCATTGTCAAAATGCAAATCACCAGACAATGTTGAATTTCCATGGTAGAAGCCATGCGCCAAAGTGCCAGATGTTTTATTATTTAAATGTAAGGACAGTTAATTTCCGCATTTTGCTTTTCATCATCTGCCAAAAATGCAATATTCATAACTTGACTACCATCAAAAACTCTCAAAATTCAAATTGCAAACATTTTGCCAAACACTAAAAGCATTTTCGATTTCGTTCAATGTTTTTTCTTTTCCAAGCGAAGAGTAATTTTAAAAGTCATAAGTTAAAACTTTTTGCTTCCAAGGGGTGCAATACTTTTTATCTCCAATATTATCAGGCATAGCACAATACATTTATTATAACTCTGAAAAATTTCCTCATT
>JGI24159J19872_10009264_pt1 | contig 12905 bp, 11 predicted proteins | sample Ectturendosymbi4_FD_19872 | JGI IMG/M metagenome (IMG submission 19872)
GATGGTTCATCCATTCCCCTGCTGCTTTTTAACACATAATGGTCTATATGACGCAACACAGTACGAATGCCCTAAATTGCATCCTTATTTTTCCTGTAACTGTCGCATTTACAATGCAGTTTGCAGTCGGCGCTGCTGAAAACCGCAGACAGGGAAGTAAACATTGTACAACGACACAACTGCAACGACATGAAAAGTCACGAGTGCTGCATGTGCAGAGGTCATTTTCGTGCTTTGTGTGATTTACCAACTCGCTCAGTGTCTGGTTGAACCGTTGATGATGGATTGTCCACGTCACTAAGAGATTTTAGTCCTTGACATGAAATTGTTTGGCAAACAATAGGACAGTTCTGCCGTCATAATTCAACACTGACAAAACAATGTTTATAAGAGTGCACCATAAAAGGTTATGCAGTGTTCAGCCTCTGAGGCCAAGCAACATTTTCCTTACGGTTATTCGTGAAATAAAACAATTGGCAGAACCAAAATCAGCTTAATGTAATTTTCCTACTTTCAGCACTATCAGCGTATGAATAACGGAAAATGTCAAAATTAATTTGTTTGTTTTCCCAAATTTTCATTTTTACGAATAACTTCAGTTGATCAAGTACTTTTTTCCGCCAATGTATCACATGATCGTATTTCAGTTTTACCAGCACGTTTAATGATGTATTCAGCCACTTCAAACGAGTTTTACTGTTGTGACCTTGACAAAATATTAATTAAGAGAATCCTCAAAAGTAAACAATGCAAGTATTGAATTTGTTGTACATGCAAGTGTCGGACATGATCTTTCAGAACTTCCTTGGCCATCAAATAGAAGACATGAAAGAGTTGGCTGATTACGCATCAACTCTGCGCGGCATGGGATCTAGATTGGTCAGCAAATACTTTGAACTGCAAACTGCATGGTGTTTGTTTATGTGTTTGCGCTGCAGCGCAGTACGAATGCAAAAATGGCCCCTATAACGGTTTTGAAGACGTTGGCGCAAAACAATGTGAGAGATGAAGAAGTGGTTTTCTACCTGCATAACGAAATGTCTAGCGCAAACAAACAACTAAGAAGCGAGAAACCATTTCGTTTGTCTGCGGCAAACATCACACAAAAACAAGTTCAAGGCAGAGTTCCCACAATAGGCCTGCTGTGAAAAACAAGTTGGCGAACCGTGACCATCCTGTCTGACACGATGGCTGGGCACGAAGTTCACCAAGAACGCGACCAGTTAGAAGCTGTTCGGTTGATAACACCGATGTACATGGAGTGGAAGGGATCCATTTGTTTGCACCAGCACCAGACTTCACACCAGCAATGTCCAACCTGTGATCCGATAGAAGGTTTTCGCTGCTGTGTTTGTACAATGTACTGTCACAGAGACGAATAAAGTGTCAATTCAAAGACAAATATAATTCGAAAGTCGCTCATCAAGACGCATATGATACGTTTTACCAAATATCAAAGTGGCCATGTGGTTCCTATCAGTAAGACGACCCCTAGTGTTTTTGAAACTGGGAAGCAGCATTAGTTGGCGAACGTTTATGTTACCAATTGTGACAAATAGAGCGTGTCTCATATCAAGGCAAAGTGAGCAAATGCATGTGATTTTTTCAATTATTTCTGTGAAAGAAATGACGCAAAAAGTTAATATTTTTCAAATAATTTTCACGACCAAATTTGCATTATTATTGTTTGCAAATCCTATTTTTCCTGTCAGCAGCTGGTCTGGCTTCAGTGTGCAATCAGGGGCAATCCAGAGGGGAGCGATGGGGGCAGTCGCCCTCCCTACAACCTACGAAAGTAACTTTATTCACCATGATTTTGTTCAATTCGGAAAACAGAATTCACAATATAAGGCCACTTTTCCGTTCACTGTTTTGTCACAGCAGTTTTGTGAAGTATGCTTCATCTCTTGCAATAGTGAATCCGTAATGAGACGTGACAACCAAATTTTACTATAATCGCCCCCCACAACCTTACTGGCTGCATCCGCCCCTCTGTGCAATCAATCAGCTAATCGGGGCACGACTCCAAAATCAGGGAAGAATTTGGCCATATGATTCCTTGGACATTATTTAGTCGCTCTATTGCAGGGTTTCTCAACTTGTGGGCCATGGCCCACTAGTGGACAGCGGAAGAAATATTGACGGGTCACGGCCTTTTATTAATGAAATTGAATATGTTTTGCAAGATAAACCTTTAATNTTGAAAATGTGGGTTGCTTCTGAGCTAACAGGCTCAGCCTTGGCATCGGTTGCAGCACCTGTTGTGTTATCAAATGGGTTTAGTTGTTTTTATTTCTGCTTTGTACATGGGCAACAGTTGTCACATTGGAGAAGTTGTACAGTCGGTGGGCCACGGGCCCTCTGTTTGTTTATAAATTGGGCCACATGCTTGAAAAGGTTGAGAACCCCTGCACTATTGTTTTTATAGTTCCGCGTTTAGACGTTCGTGCCTCACGTTTTTGTTTAAGGTGCGTGGAAAATCTTTTAGCAGGCCTTTTTCCCTGACAATTGCACATAGCAACCTACCAAGAGGTGGTGTTCTACTTTTTGTTTCAGAGGTTGAAAAACGCCGCAACACGATTAGCGGCACCACAGTGTTTTAACAATCTACGGAACATTGTCAATTTTGAAACCTCAAAGTGCACCGTTTGGGTCAAGTGCCTCCAACTGCACATACGGAACCCGGAAACAAGGTCCGTTCTCCTGGGCGTTGTAGTCATCTTCAGCTAAACACTGTTGAAATTTCGCAGACGTTTCTCAATACTGGGTGTGACGGCGGTCACATTCCTCAGTGCCTGACAAGAGCCCAATTAAGCGCAGATTGAGCGCTGTAAACAGTAGCAGCTAAGTATCAGTAGAAAGAACTCGGTCAAAAGGAGGACCTCTATTATTGCTTGTGGCTATGCCCATCCTGGTTGGCGTTCATACTGTTGTGCATTCGGATCGATGCCACACGACCGCAATATGGCCTACGAGGACACTGTACGTCGATATTTTTCTAGACCTTCGGAAATGTTTCCTTCTTTGTTGCCACGAATAGCCTGAAGTCAAGAAACACACATCCCAGAGCCTATTAAGTGGTCTTGTTTCAAAAAAATTATTGGTGTTTTTTGAGAAAAACCTTTGGTAGACCTAGTACTGAAAAAACTTGCTTATGAAATTTTTATACACTCAAATTGTCCGGACATACCGTACGTTATATTGCAGCTTTTACTGTATTGGCATTCTATCCCATAAAAAGACAAAAATGGCATCGGCGCCAGTAAAAAGCAATGGTTGCAGTAAACCCGTCCCGAATTCAAACATTGCTGTTGCGAGCGACAAAGCGTTAAATCTAGGGCAATGATACAATGAAAAGATGGGGGGTATCGTAGGTAGGCCACGTGCAACAGCAAAACATGGATAAAGCGCAATCTGAACTGTACGGGAAACTTTGCAATGTTAAAGATTATATACTTACAACGAAAAGATTACAAATAGGTTTTGTGCGGTCAGGAATATAGCTGCACGCAGGGGTCGCAACCAGCTGATATTTTCGGGGGGGGAAAGTGTTTCAGAGCTTGTTGTTTTTACCTAACAACTAAAACGTTTTTGTCGTTTTCATAATGTTTTTAAAAATTGCGGGGCAATTGCCCGGTTGCCCACCGTCTGGTTGCAGACCTGGTTGCACGTCTTATTTGATTCAGCAGGTGTTCCACACCAACAATAACAATGGAGAAGCGGGCGTATGATGTAAGACAAAGAGCGAATACTATCTCCATTCTTTGCAATGTATACTCAAAGTCTAAAAGACAATAAATACAAAAGCCCTTAAATGTTTTCAAGATACAACGAAGGTTATAGGCGTGGCGATCAGAAACTTGATAAACGCGTATGACGTCGTCCTGATATCTGGGAGTACAAGGGAATTCTAGTCAGAGCAGTTATTACAGAGGTTGGGCTCCACCTGAATCCAAAAAAGTTATGAAGCTACTTAAAAACGCAATCGACGATAAGCACTGCATTCAAGTAAATGGAGAAAATATTGAAAACGTGGAGAATTTTGTGTACCTCTGTTCAGATAATTATGACGACACAAAACAAATGAAGGTTTTGCATTGCTCGAAACGCTATGGTTTCCCTCACGAACAAGGCGCCCAAGGCGGGCGCTCAGCAGATTGCGAGCGATGATATTGCAGTGAGCACTAGCGTGAGGAGGCGGGTGGCCACTGTGCCATGGCCCTTCCCTCAGACCCTAAGAATAAAAAATGTATAAACAGCTTTCGGCAGTGTATGCTGTTAGTATTCGGCAGTGTATGCCAAAATGTTTAATTTTAGGCGAATAACACTATTTTGTTTAGAAAAAAAACTCTCAAAGCACAAAATGACTATATTTTCTACAAATTTGGGGGGAGGCATGGCCCCTTTGACCCTCCCCTGGCTACGCCTATGCTTTGGACCTCCCCTCGGAAATTATCTGCGTACGCCCTGGCAGTGAGCCCGCGCCTCCAACGGCCCCGAGCGATTGTTTGTCTTTGAGCAAGCTGTTCAAATTACCAGAGAATCTCCTAGAGCCCGGCAATGTCAGTAGAATCCATTTTCAATCTTCAAGCTGCTAGCAAACAGTAACCCCTTCCGAACAAACAATGATTCTTATCTAATTATGGACGTTATAAGATGTGTCAATCCCGTCCTTCAGTAGTTAGTGTTGTGGCACCAGCTGTATTTAGGAGACTAGAACTCATTGAGTTTTCAATTTGTGATCGACAACCATTTGCCTTTCTGACACGTCCCAAATTCCGTTCACCAACAGATCTGCAGACCCGTATTCCCTACTGACACTGCTTGCATAAACAGCAAGGTAATCAGCGGAAAAGTTTAAGCAAACTTCAACAGTGATTGATTGTTCAATACGGTTTCTGAAACAACAGAAATGAAACTAAGACTTCTACCAGCGGTTAAGCAGAGCAACAGACTTCATTATCGGCAAGCCAGAAGCCCACTAACGGTTAAGCAGGCGCACAATTGCAATTAATTACAACAATCTAATCCTCAACTGCAAACTGATAATGCCTAGTGAATTAGTTACGTGCCAAACAATGTGGTTACTCCAGCTCTGACTATTGGTCGTTTATATTTTATCAGAAAACTCGCTTTATGCAGTGGCAAAATTTAGTGCTCTATACTGATGAGTCGACAACTTCAGTAGCGAGTAATAGACAGAACGGCAAATTTGAAACACGCATTGCACGAGAAGTGGAAAAACAAGCCGTAGAGTCATTGCCGGCGCAAACCGTGCTAATGGCCACAAAGGAGTAACAAATCGTCGAAACCGGGAAAGGCGGTAATATACGTCAAATGTCTGTCAGGTGCAGTTATCAACAAAGACTGCATTAATGTAGCAAACCTTTTTATCCCGGAAAAAAGCGCACATAGAAAACGCCATTACGTTCAGTCATTTTATGTGAATTAGGTGATCACTGTAAGCCTAACATTTAGGCTAAGCTATATTTGCAACTGACATTGAAGTCTCGTATCNGCTGGACNACGATGATATAATCAGAGACTTTGAAGGCATTGAAACCTGTTCACTTGAGGCTATTTCATTTGAGACCACATTCATCTGAGACGTTTGCATTTGAGTCCACGTTCATTTGATACATTTTGATTTGAGATCACGTTCATTCAAAACCTGGTCATTTGGGACCTGTGCGTTTGAAGCCACGTTAATTTTATACCACAATGCAATGCAGCTGTTTTCATTTTCTGTGAATCACATTTTTGCAACCTACCTTACAGGTTTTTGAGAAAGGCTTGAAGTTTCGCAAAATTACTCTCAAGTTCAAGTTTCCCAAAATGACACACTTCGAAAACCGACGTAACTCACCTTGTATAGTAAACGTAGTTGTGTTTTGAATCAACCCATCGGTCATAAAAACTCTTTATACCTCGGGTATCAAATGAACAGGTCTCAAACGCACAGATCCTAATTGAAAAGGTCTTCAAGGAATGTTGCCTCAAATGAGTTGGTATCAAATGAATGGTCTCAAACAAAATGGTCTCAAACAAAATGGTCTCAACTGTCTGTACATCATAAAAATCAGTTAAGTGAAAACCAATGAAGAAGTGATTGCAAACAACTAAAAAAAACAGAAGCGGCACCAACAAGAACGACAAGAAAACGTTTGACGTGTTAAACGCCAAAACCGGCAAAAGGTTAAAACTACCTATACGCTGGCAAACGAAGGACAAGCAGCATACGTCATTTAAATACAAAGAAAAATAATTATGTATTTGTTAATACTACAACTTGTTGCCTGGGGCAACAACGTTGCGAACAGCCACCCTAGCCCTGGTCCATCCCACTGTAGTAGAGTATTTGCGCTCGTGCTTGGAGCCGCAGTGCTCACACCCGCCTCGTTGATCCTATGATCAACGACGCCTTGCGAACTTTGACTGGATCCGTGCGTCTTTTACCAGCGGACAACTTTCCAATCCTCGCAGGCATCCAACCTGCTGAGCTTCGTCGCACTGGAGCCACACTGTCTCTAGGACGCCGTGCCATGGAGCCCGAACACCTGCTCCACTCAACACTCACCCGTCCATCGAGTGCAGATGCACGGCGCCTCAAATCGAGACACCCAATTGTACCTGCCACACAACAACTCATCAGTTTTTCTGACAACAACATACGTGCTGCGCAGTGGGCGGATCATCAATGGGACGCGGAGTGGGCGGACAACCCCACAAGACTCCGCATTTTCATTCCAGACACCGGTACCCACCCACCCGGAATGACCCTCCCAAGAAACGCCTGGGTCCGGCTTAACCGCCTCCGCACCGGTGTCGGACGTTTCCGTTCCTGCTTACGCAAATGGGGTATGATCCTTTCTGCGTCTTTTTGGTGTGCCCTAGAGCAGGGCTTCTCAAACTGTGGGTCGCCCCATTTGGGGTCGCGAAGTGTAATTTTGAGGTCGTGAAACAAATTAACTTGGCAAACCAGTTATAAACGTTTTTGTAAACTTTACAAGAAAATTGAAAGTAGGCCTGCAGTGAATCTATCTCTGTTGCATTTTAGGGGTAATACCGCGTTTCATGCTGTCAGTTGTTTACTAGGATGTCAGCTTGCATGAGCTGTCAAATGATAATGATCAACCAAACACAACAAGTTATACGTTGTTACGTCATGATTGGTTTAACGTACTGGCCAATATTAACCTTGCTGCATTCATTCCAACACGAAGGCACGCTTGTGTTTAGAACTCTAGGTCTAGTCAAGGGGTTATGCTCACTGATTTGCGAACACACCGAGTAATTTCAGACTAAAGCTAAAAGCTTCATACACACTTTTAGAATTACTTTGGAGTTTGATTCAGGAAAAGTAGGATCCACAAACCATACACTATTGAAATTTCAGGAGGCAACACACCTGCCATGCCCAGGATAAGTATATGTAGTTATGAAACGACAAAAGTTTGCAACTGGAATTTTCAAAATAGAGTTTATGTGATTTTTTGATAACAAGAAATAACACCCAGTCATTTCTGATCTAGCCATTAATAAACTCTTAGGCGTATGCACAACGTATTTGTGTGATGCGGCATTCTCAGAATTGAAAATTATCAATTCCAAAAAACCGATGCTTTTTTAAACATGTTAAGAATGTTTTTCTTGCTGCGTTGGCTAATTGTATCAACCGACAAATGCATAATGTGTGTAAAAATCATCAAGTGCATCCATCCCGTTAGCTGTGCTTGATAACTTCAATAAACTGTTTTTATTATTGTTTTTTCGCTTTTTGTTTCCATTACGTAATTGCTTTATTGCTCTATAGTTACTTTCGTGGATTGTGTGCATTTGTATGAGTTCGCCAGACAAAAATGCCTCTTGAGATTTGTAATGGGACATTTACACGTATCATCAACATCTAGACCAGTGGTTCTCAAACGAGTGACACTTGGCTCACGAAGAAACGAATTTTTAATTCCTGGGAGGAAATTTGTTTCAGGGAGGAATTAGGGAGGAAAAGCTGTGGAAGTTTTCATTACAAAACATGAAAAAAACATTTTTTGTTTATTCAACGTGTAAAAAAACTGCACAGCGAGTTTGGTTTAGATGGGAATGTCTACAGGTACGCAAGGACAAGCTGATTTAACTGTAGTGATGGACGTTATAAAATAGTCGGTTTGGTTCATAATCGTCTATTATTTCTTCACAGTAGGTAGTGTGAAAATTTTGCATTTATCTTTTTTGTGATTTTTGTTGGGGAGGAATTGATAGTGTTTGGATTTGAAATGAAAAATATAACGGTAACTGATGTTGGTTTGTTTTCAATCCCACGCTCCATCACCACTGGCTGTAGCATAGCCACCTGCTCGTGTTCAGCATTTAAGTCAAAAGTGTTCCAGGAAGAGCGTTGCTAACTCCAACGTTTCGACAATTTATTCACGATCTGTGCCACACACCCGCATAACGTGGATGTAGCTACATAAATTTCGTAGTTGGCGCAATTTAGCGCTTGCCGTAAAGGAAACAACTTGCCTTTTTTACTGCAGGGCAGTCACTTCAGGAACCACATTTTTATTATGACAAAGAATTTATGGACATTTTCGAGATATGTAGTACGTCACCACGTCGTAGCCGAAATTTTAATGATAAAGATCGCAAAATTTTTTTAAGTGTGTTTCTCCGTCACTGGTCCGTGGATTTCATCGCCCCGTTTGAAGATCCGCAAAAGTTTTTTTTATCTTTTGCCAACCCTCGCAACGTTTGGACATATTTTGCTTATCATCGAGCGAAGAATGGTCCAAAACTACCGCTCTCAGGTTCGGTAACCTAGTAACACGTGAAACTGCTTTGCAGCTTAATCTCAACAAAGCGAAAGAGAAAAGATTGTTCCAGCACATGCTCATTCTCAGTGTATCTTAATATAGTCTGAATTTATTGATTCTACTGATCGTGCATGCTGATATTTACCTTGCGTCTGGGATGTGTGAAACAAGATAAAATAAAGATCTTACCGAAATGGGCATTTAAGATAGATTTATGTTTTAAAATAATTTCGAAAGAGCTAAACCGAATCGTAATTGCCGAGTCCTGTTCTGACCATTTTGGCTGGCAGGTCATGTAGCAAACCCAGCATGAAGACAATTCAACATTCACAACAGCACCACCAACAGCGCAGTCAAAGCAAAAGTTTATTGCAGTCCAATGTAATAAAACTTTCTAAACGTCCGGCCGTTAAACGAGATAGAATCTTGGTCCGAGTTAACCACGCACTGGGTAAAGATGTCTCCGAAGATGCTGACGTGGCAAGTGTTCAGAAATATTTCAAAGCATATTGTTTTTTGCAAAGGTCATGGTTCAGTAATGTTGCGCCAACCGTTCAGAATTGTTGTAGCGTGTCAGGGATAATTCGTTGAACTTTAACTTCAGACAGCTTGCTATTTCTGTTTTCCTCGATTGCTGAAAACATGCAGTGCGAGCGATCGACGACAACCGAAGAAAAAAAGGCGAGCAGGATGCGGCGTCACCTTTACCTCTTCTCTTCAATTGCGTCACTCATTCACAACGGATGTTGCGCTCATGAACAAAACAACTGTGATAACTAACTGCACGTGTCACATGTATGCGAGGCACACACGAGTGGATTCATTGCTAATACCTGTGCTGTGATAGATAAAATCTGAATCCTATTACACACTTTTATTTGGCATTTTGGGTTCGGGTAGTTTAGAACGCGAATACTCTGGATCCACTATTTTGAATCGCCCATCCTTAATTGTATAAATATGGTCTACATTTGTAATGTGGTAGATTGGGAAGTTTATTTGTTTTACGTTTGTAATTCACAATAATCAATTATTTGCATTGATGTCTAAGACCGTGCATCATGCATCAATAAAAAATTGTGTACATTTTTAGGCTTTGCGTTTGATATTCAAAATAACAGTGGCCCCATCCCTGTTTCTTGCAATTGACCACGCACTTATTGGCTAGACCTGCTTACAGACATATGGAACGACAAGGTATTGATGTAACAGCAACAAAGTGAAGGTTACTGCAAGCACGAGTTCCTTTCCATCCCAACATGCGGTTCGGAATGTTGGGTGTCTAAGTAAACAATAAAATGTACCTTTTCGTCACCAACACTCTAGCTAGGACTAGGTACTCAACAGCAACACTTTTCAGTCATTTTGCAGGTTATTTTCAACCAGTTTCAGGTTCAAAGCCTCCTTTACTCGTTGCAAATACAGACGACAATGTGACTTACATCATTGTTTTCTTCGTATTGCTTGTTTAAACAACGTTCGGTCCATGCAGCAATAAGCGCTTCGAAAACTGAGCGAAACCGACAAAGGAGAAACGTAGACCAGTGGTTCCCAAACTCTTTTGTCTGCGGAACACTGCAAGGTTATTTTAAGTGTACATGGAACCCCCGCCAGATCTGCCAAGTAAACATAAACGCTTTTTTAACCCAAATTGCCGTTATTAAGGTTTCGTACTGTAAACAAAATTATGCACAATAAAAGTAACCATTAAGCAAGCTAGATCAAGTGATGTAGCGGCTGCCACACGCCCAAAGAGTTAAAGGGCGTATCAGCCGCTTTTTCTTAAAAGTAGAAAGCATAGCTCGTGGAACCCTTTAGATTTGTCTGTGGAAACCTAGGGTTCCGCGGAACCCACTTTGGGAAACGCTGACCAATACCAAGCACAATTATCAGCACGGTTCGAAGAATGAAAGGCAGGTCTGTTGTGAGTTTCCACTAACGAGAAGCCTTTATGCATGACATGTTCGCTATCATGAGCCATGGCGATGGCAGAAAATTGAGCCCAAACACACTGTTGCAATTCAAAAGAAGCATTTCATATGTTTATATTTACAAGCGATTGATTGCGCAGCTTGAGAACGTTCGTAAATATGTTGAGTGCATATTTTTCAAGGCAACCACGTTGTTAATGGTCATGTAAGCATGTGATCGAAAGAAATATAAAAAAGGAGTTGAAAGCATGCTGAAATGTATCTACAGTATATGGATTGTGGAACGATTAACTTTTATCAATTTTTGATAGGTAAGTGATGATATATAGCATTTTTTTGCAAAACCTGTTTTGTTAGTCTCATTTTCCAAAAAAACATCATATGTGGAAGTTCCAAAACACTTAAAAATAGAATAAAGTGCCTCTCAAAAATGTAAAAAGTTTTGATTGCAATTATTGAATTCCCAATTGCATTTTAATTACAGCAACAAACAAACTTTAGCCTTGCGGCAAGCTTCTGAGGAATCTGCCTGCTTTCTACTTTCATTCTTCTGCGACGATTAAAACTTGCAAGCGTATCTATTTATCATAGTTGAAGGCCACAAAGATGGCAGCAAGTAAATCAGTCACAGTTTCTTGACGGGAAAACTAGTTTCGCGTTTTGCAACGCATCATCAGTCTTGTAAATATAAGACAAATCTGACAGGCGAAACGTTGGCACTTGAAAACAAGTAAAGAAAGAAACGCGAACTGTGGCTCGTTACAACGACATTACTACAAAATTTTCGACGCTAAAAGGCTTACCCTCCCAGAGCCTCATAAACCAGTCACTGCTACGAAAATCGGCGTTGGAAGCGGTCTATGCAGGATACTTTTCCTCTGGAGATAACACACGTGCGCGATGACGGGTGCCAGATGGAAACCACGCGATTAACAGAGCGTAACAGTTCACGAAAAAATCTGGAAAGGCCGAGCCTTTCAACGTAAACCAGAAAGTTGTCCAAGTGGTTAATTTCGATCAAATAGAATAATTAGCTTAACTGAATAACAATTTTTTTTTGTACAAGCAAAACATATCCTGCATAGACCGCTTCCAACGCCGATTTTCTTAGCAGTGGCTGGTTTATGAGGCTCTGGGATGGTCACCCTTTTAGCTTCGAAAATTTTGTAGTAATGTCGTTGTAACGAGCCACAGTTCGCGTTTCTTTCTTTACTTGTTTTCAAGTGCCAACATTTCGCCTGTCAGATTTGTCTTGCATTTACAAGACTGATGATGCGTTGCAAAACGCGAAACTAGTTTCCCCGTCATTAAACTGTGACTGATTTACTTGCCGCCATCTTTGTGGCCTTTAACTATGATAAATTAATTACAACAAGTGAAACACAGAATTAACTGTATCTTAGTAGGCTACTTGTGTCTATTAAACATTTTCTAAAAATTTGTCATTACATTTTATCAATAATAGTTAGAAAACAAGGCTGGCCAAAGCAGTGCTGTTGATTGCGCAAAAAGTCCCCTACAAGTTTATTTTCCAACTGAAAAACATTCCACTCCCAACAAAAATCTAAGGCAGTGACATTACAGAATGACTGTAGATGATTGAGCAAAAAGAGTGTATTGCACACTCTACGGATCGAAATACAGCAATTTTAATCAGGTAACACTTGACTTAAAATGTCGCAATTGGAATTAAATCACGATACACTTTTCCTAATTTTTGTTAATTGTATTCAGGTGCAATTACACTCAAACACTGATGTCGACATGCAGTACGGATAGAAGTGACACTTCTTGTTTTTCAACCCTTTCTCATATGTGATACCCTGCATTCGATGTTTTAACAACCTATAGCCCTATAAAAGATAAAAAAATGTACTTTTGTTGAATGATTAAACTAGCTTTGTATTGACAGAAATTTTTACTGTTTCGAGTCTCCCCGTGAAGGCGTTCACTGACAAGCAGAACTTCTTTTTTACTAAGCCGATCTATGCATGTCTCTCTTTCGAAACGGCTGGTGTATTAACTGTTTTAAAAGGTGTGCTGTGGCCACGAAAACCACAGTCTTCTGAAGCAACAAGTAGTTTCCACATTGAGAAAACTTACAAAGTTTGTATTCGACTGATGCAATTCAGCAGGAAGGGCAAAGGTCTTACACGCCTCGAGT